>Ga0247841_10004447_pt1 | contig 24077 bp, 21 predicted proteins | sample LaCruzMarch2015__2_FD_192410 | JGI IMG/M metagenome (GOLD analysis project Ga0247841, IMG submission 192410) | Freshwater microbial communities from meromictic Lake La Cruz, Castile-La Mancha, Spain - LaCruzMarch2015_18m | ecosystem: Environmental > Aquatic > Freshwater > Lake | place: Spain... | reverse complement strand
GGTGATAGATTCCATCAGAATCTGTCACAGTTCCACCTGGTGTGTCCATGTGGAGGAGTATGGCTTTCACGCGGTTATTTGAAAGTATATCCTCTCTTGAATCGAGAAGGATGTTTTCCATATTCGCAATAGTAAGGGCTCCTTCACCGATGACTCCGTGGATATCGATACGTAGTACAGCCGGTGCAGAGTCGTGAAGCAGAACTCTATTGCCGGTTGCATCAGGCGCGACGATCATCTCGCTTTTATTAGGTATTACATCCGGATGGGAAAGCATCATCATGCCGATGAATACTACTACTGCTGCGACAAATACGCCGATCACTACTGCAAAGGAGTTGCAGAAGCAGCGCGTTGCAGAGACAAAAACAGATTCTCTCGTAAAGTTCATAAAACCCCTGTAAATTACATAGTGTTTTTCATGTTAGAAATTTGATGGTTTTTTCTCTACAATATTAGTCTTGACGAGCGAGATTTCGCCTAGTACGCTATTACTAAAAGAAGGAGAAAAAATGAATAATACCGATACTCATAATCAATTTATCATTATGGATCCAAGCTCTATATGGATGCTAGAAATTTCTTTAGGCCTCGGAGCGATCCTTCTTATTCATTGGATGGTCTCTTCTTTTATTAAGAGAGCCCAAGGGAAAGCTCGCCTTTCGGGATCAGGGTGGATGCAAAAGGTTGATTCGATCGCTTTAACCCCTTTAAAAATCTTATTTCTCTCGGTTGCTTGTTACTATGTTTTAACGATTGTAGGTCAAAGGTTTGAGATGCCAAGGCTAGCAGAAGCAGCCAGGCCTTTCATTAGCTCTATCGTTATTGTTTGTCTTTCTTGGATTGCGCTGCGCTGGAAAAAAGAATTTATTCATACATTGCAATACCATCCTAAAATGGTGTCCACGGGTCTTGGTCATACCTTTAGTAAACTCCTTTCTATGATTATATGTATCCTTACGGTCCTTATCATTCTCCAGATATTTCAACTTGATATATGGCCTTTACTTGCCTTCGGGGGAATAGGAGCTGCAGCGGTAGGCTTTGCCGCTAAAGACGTTATTAGTAACTTCTGTGGTGGGCTTATGCTATCTATTACCCGCCCTTTTTTAGTTGGGGATCAAATTCTTCTTCCCTCAGAACATCTTGAAGGTCCAGTAGAAGAAATCGGCTGGTATCTGACTGTTGTAAGAGATAAAGAGAAAAGACCAGTCTATTTACCTAACGCCATTTTCTCTAATGCCATAGTGATCAATAATTCAAGAATGTCCCACCGTAGAATCTTGGAATCAATAAATGTTCGCTATGCCGATTATGCAAAGCTCAAGACTGTGATAGGTAAAATTAAAAGCTTTTTGAAACAGCACGTTTCAGTGGATCCAACCCTTGAGCCTCATGTCTTTTTACATACTTTTAACGATTCCTCTATGGGTATTCATTTAGATGTGTATGTTCTTGCTACACAATTAGGCGAGTACTTAGCCGTTAAAGAAGAGGTTCTATTTGGGATTTACGACATTCTAGAGAGCGAATCTGTGAAGATGCCTTTCCCTACTTTCTCGGTAGAAGGGATACATAAAATTTAAGAAGTTCTTAATCTAACAAAGAGCTCTATGAATGCAAGTGAGCCCAGTAGTACAAATATTAGGTATACAGCTGCTGGGAAGACTATATTGATGCAAAGGCCGATCAGCACAATAAACTGTAGAGCTGTTGAAACTTTACCCCAGCGAATGGAGCGATATTCATAGTTTTTTAAAGCTCCCACGGCGCTTAAGTACATGGCAAAGAAAATGAGGAAGAAGTCACGAGAGACCATCGCTAGAGCTTGCCATAGCTCAAGCTTGCCTTCTAAGAAAAATACGGTAAGTGCGAAGTAGACAAAGAATTTGTCCATAGCCGGATCTAATATAGCTCCAAATCGAGAGACTGATTTCGAGCGTCTTGCGACATAGCCATCTATACTATCTGTAAACATAGCCAAAACGATTGCAACAATTCTGAGAGTAGTACTTTCCGCTAAGAAGAGGAAAGCAAGGGGTGCCCTTAGCAGAGATAAACTATTAGATAAGTTGAACATCGTAAGGTTAAACTTCTGGTTTATTTTCAATTAGCGAAAAAGAAAATTCTGATCTCAAGGCATTTTATTAGAAGATTCTAGCTGTTTTCTTTTCTTTAGCTTATACCAGAAAATAGCAATTACCGTCACACTGAAAGCTGAAAAGATGACTATATTAAAGGTCTTTACATAGCCCCAGATCATTTCAAAGTTTTGCCCGATCAGAAAAAAAACAGTAAAACAGGTTGTGGTCCATATCGTACATCCTACGGCATCTCGCAAAATAAATGTTTTAAAAGGCATTTTACTTATGCCACTTGTCATGAAGATGCAATTCCTTACTCCAAAGGGAATAAATCTTCCGACGATAAAAGTCCATATGCCGTATTTGGCATAGAAGCCTTTCATTTCCTCGATTCTTTGAGGGTTGAGAAGTTTTGAGAATAAATGAATGTTGGTAAGTCTAAGACCGACAACTCTGCCGAGACCATAAGCTATCCATGCTGAAAAAGTGCAGCCAAAGAGGACACTTCCAAAAAGTAGGTATTTGTTTTCAGGAACAAAGGAAGCTGCAAGTACCGCACTTAAAATCATTACTGCGTCAATGCATACGGGTATGTTACACCCTGCCAGCAGAAGGCCGATAAAAATAAACCAGTGTGCATACGCCGCATGCTGTGTAATAAATTCGATCAGTCCTTCCATGAAAATCTCTGTATCCCTGTAAAGATTAAAAAATAGCTAATAACCTGTAGAGCCTTCCTTTTACTCTACTTTCGAGATATTGTATATGAAAGGGTGCAAATCTATTAGCTTGTTGTTTCAACAGCCGGGGTGGCAACCACACCTTGCGTCTGTTTTTCTTCATCGGTTACTGATAGTGTTTCATGTTGGCCAACAAGTGCATTGAACTGCTTGCCTAAAGCTTTTACAGCGAGCATCCAAGCGGCGATGACTCCAAAAAGAAGTACTGCGACATAAGGAGTGCTCAACGCAACTGTTCCTGAGAACATAAGAAGTCCCTGGTGGATCACCGATCCTCCGGACTTGCCTAGTCGTGATCCCACGCCATCGATGGCCGCTTTACCTTTCAGCTTACTTTCTTTGGATAGAGGAATGAAGGCTATTTCTTTTGTGGCATCAAAGAATGTGTACTTAGAAGCTCTTGCCAGACAGTTCTGCATTGATCCAAAGAATACTCCAACGGCTAGAGGTGTCACCCCAAACCATGTAGCGATATTGCCGAAGCTGGTGTCTTTAAATAGGATGAATGAGAAGAAACCCACGCCTGTCGTGATCATGATAATAGGGGATATCAGAGCGCTTGCTTTCCAGCTGAAGTTTCTAATTACTGCGCCTAAGATGAATATACTTACAATCGTTGCGACGATTCCGCCGGCTGTAAGAACTTGTCCCATATAGGCGTTGAATTCGCTAGGATTAGGGCAAAGTTGCTTCATCTGGTCCTTCCAGACGACTTCAACAAGATTGATCGCTATGTTGTACATAACAACAATAACAGCTATACAAACAAGATATTTAGATTTTGCAAGGTAGGCAAAGTTTTTTCTAAGGCCCATTTTGACTTTTGTTTCGCCATGATGGTGCTTATAAGTTTCCGAGTTATAGCCAAACCCAATCTTATGCATATATCTGAAACAGCCAACGCAGACTATTGATCCTATAACGATTATACAATTGATGAAGAATATCGATTGGCCCCAAGCGTCGGTGCCTATGAATAAATTGGGATTAAACGTGTTTTGAGAGAGAGAGGTAACAACATTACCGGCACAGATTCCTGAAATATTTATTGCTATTCCAAGGACTCCGTAAAAGCGTCTAGCGTCTTTAACCGATGTGACGTCATTGGCAAATCCCCAAGCGAGGACTGTCATTATAATCGTGCTCCACATCTCAGCCATTACGTAGAAAGCTGAATACGTCCAGTTGCGGAATATGGCTATAAGGCCTTTAAGGCCAAGGGGCAGATGACTTTGTACTTTATCAGCAAAGTCATGAGGATGAAGAATATCTCTACATGGATAAAGAACCAGAGCAAACAGAGAGAAGAAGACGATGAAAATGCTCATCATGACATAGAATACTTTTTCACGGCTTAGCCGGTTCGATACTCTAGTGAATATAAAGGTAAATAGAAATGCCATTGGCAGGATAGCCCAAACTTTTAAGAATGGAAGAGCTTCTGCTCCGGATCCAGGCGCTGTAACAACTAGAGCGTCTTTTGTTATACGAAGTATGCTGTAGTTAAACCCAACGAAGAAGAAGATGGCCAGCATTGGTATGAACTTTTTCAGTTCGCTGAAGTGTATCGGCCATAAAAATGACCGTACTTTACCAAATTCTTTAGTATTATTATCGGCAGCTATGGACATGACTGTTCTCTTGATAGTAAGGGACGATTTAGGCTCTGACTTAGCAAGAAGCGTTCTTGCCAACGATACGTATGCTTAAGTTTAGGCATGTATTTGGGCCTTTGTCATTGGTTTATGACGAATCCTATAGAATGCTTCTAATTATAAGGATCTGGGTTTATTTGACAACAACATCTTATAATTTCTTCGTAGGAATGATAATTTGAATGTTAATTTTCAATTATAAAAAACCATGTGTAACAAAACTAAATTTTATTAACATAGATTAATAAAAAGCTTAAGTGTTTAGCTGCGGGAATTCGAGTTTCTAATAAATTTTCGTAGTTAACTAAATTTTATTTTTTTTGGGCGAAATGATTTTCTCCAAATCAAATAAAAATTATTTTTTTTGGGACAGTGCTTCAATTCCTGGTAGGGTTCCAAATTCAATGAATTCAAGAGATGCTCCCCCGCCGGTAGAAATATGGGTAAACTTATCAAAGAGCCCGAGCTTGTTAATAGCGGCAACGGAATCGCCTCCTCCGACTATCGAGGCGCACCCTGGAAGAGCTGCAATTGTTTTAGCTATAGTAAAAGTGCCGTTTGCAAATCTAGGAAATTCAAATACTCCGAGTGGGCCGTTCCAAAATAGTGTTTTGGCTTCAGAGAGTTTCTTTTGCCAGATCTTGCAGGTTTCAGGACCAATATCCACACCTTGCCATCCTGATGGAATCCCTTCTTCGACATTTATCACTTTCATGGGAGCCTCTGGATCATAGGCGCTTGCTACAACAAGATCAACGGGAAGAAAAAGTTCTACAGAATTTATTTTACAGGATTCTACAAAATCTTTCGCTGACTGCATTTGATCATCTTCATGAATCGAGTCGCCGATAGATAGGCTTCGAGCCTTCATGAAAGTATAAGACATTCCTCCGCCTATGAAGATCGCATTAGCTTTAGACGCAAGTGATTGTAACACTCCCATTTTCGAAGAAATTTTAGAGCCGCCAACAACTGCAAAAAAAGGTGGTGTAGGATGTAGAAGTAGCCCGCTTAATGCAGAGATTTCTTTTTCCATTAAAAAGCCCTCTGCAGCTTTTCCTGGAAAGTACTGTGCAATAACCGCAGTTGAAGAGTGCTCTCTATGTGCTGTTCCAAAAGCATCGTTCACATAAACATCGCCAAGCTTTGCAAGATTTTTTGCAAAGGAAGGATCCTTTTCAGGTTTTTCTTCAGCTGCATAAAATCTAAGGTTCTCTAGAAGAGTCACATCGCCAGGCTTCATGCTATTTACTAAGTCTTCAGTTTCTTGTCCTATACAGTCGGGTGCGATTTTTACAGGGACATTTAAGAGAGAAGAAAGACGTTTAGCACAGGGTGCAAGTGAGAATGCAGGGGTCTTTTGTCCTTTAGGTCTTCCCATATGACTCATGAGTACAACCCTACCACCATTCTTAAGGACGTACTGAATAGAGGGAAGTGACTCTTGGATACGTGTATCATCAGAAATAGAGCCGTCTTCTGCTAAGGGAACGTTGAAGTCTACTCGGATCAGTACTTTTTTATTTCTGACGTCCAGATCTTTTAAGGTGAGTTTGTCCATGAGCTCTTCTTCTCCAAGTAGGAATGATGAATGCAAAGATATACATTTTTCAATGAACAACTAATCTACATCGAGGAGGGAATTTTTCAAGAGAAAAATTCTTTCAATTTAAACAAAAAAAGCAAGAGTTAGAGATTCGCAAAGGGACTTGCTACTTGTCCAAACTGCGTTCCCTTCTTTCTTTTCTTAAGTTCTGTTTTAAGAGAGAACATCAGATCTTGATCGAAGTCCTTATTTACAGCCCACTGGAGATATTCGACAGGTATGTCTGAAAAAGGTCTGCCTTTGTGTTTGCCAAGCGGCATTGTCTTAAGAAGGATAGGTCTTGAAAGTCTTTCCTGCAGCTGCTCTGTTGTTTTGAAGTTAGCTGTTAAGAACTTGAATACTTCAATATTTACAAGAACATCGCTCATCGCTCTATGCGCGCCTTCAGGCTCGATATTGAAATGCTCGCGTAGTTTTTGTAGGGAGTTTGTAGGACTCTCGCCATATAGCCTTGCGAGACGTAGCGTGTCGCAAAAGGGTTGATTGGCAAGGTTGCAATGGATCGAGTTCTTTTTAGCAGCTTGTACAAGGAAAGCGATATCCATCGGGATGCCATGACCTACGATGATGTGTCTTCCGACAAATTGCAGAACTTGTGGGAGTACTTCTTTAATCGTTGGCTTGCCTTTTACCATATCGTCAGTGATGTGGTGAATCGCCATAGACTCAGGAGAAATAGGACAGCCTGGATCGATCAGGGTTTCAAAGCTTTTAATAATCCCATCAAAATTGAATAGTACTGTTGCAACTTCGATAATGTGATTATTTTCTGCGTCAAGGCCTGTTGTCTCACAATCTAGACAGACAAACAGCTCATTTTTTAGCAAACCCATGCGTCTCTCTTAAGTTACCAGTTGTTGAAGTTTATCCCTGAGCTGAATCCTGCAGTCCATGTCTTTGATCGAATAAGTCGTGTATTCTATGGGCTGGCTAGGATAAGCCTGGGAAATTGAATCTAAAAGTGATTGTAAAGCTTCTTGCTTTTCTTCTTTAGAAAGCTTGTCAGCTTTTGTAAAGACGTAGTAGAGAGGCTTATTATTCGCAGCGGCCCACTCGATAAAGCCTCTGTCTTCTTCGGTAAGTGTTCTTCTTAAATCGATGAGGAGGAGGATGAGCTTGAGCTCTTCGCGTGATTTAAGATAGATCTCTAAGCAATCGGCCCAAGTCTTTTTAATGTGAAAGCCTACTTTAGAATAGCCATAGCCCGGAAGGTCGACAAGGCTGAGTCTATTGTCTATGAGGTAGAAGTTAATCGTTTGTGTTTTACCAGGAACAGAGGATGTCTTTGCAAGAGCTCTTACTTGAGTCAGGTGATTGATCAGTGAGGATTTTCCAACATTTGATCTCCCTACGATCGCAGCCTCTGGCAGTCTATCTTTCCCTTTATGGTAGATAGGATAGTGCTCCTTCTCAATGACGGACTTTACAAAGGATGTTTTAGGGAAGTCGATTTTTTTCATGATCACGCTTTAGTTATTTCAATCAGTCTTTCATTTGCGCTGCTGTAGCTCAAATGAATCTGAACAGTAGCTTTTTTTAAAAAGGAAGGGATCCGGTCCGGCCATTCCACTAGGCATATAGCATTTGGGTCTAGGTATTCGGAGAGACCCATCTGTAAAAACTGCTCTTCACTTGTTATTCTATACAAATCGAAGTGATGAACAGGGTGTTTGCCATTGTAGATATTCATATAGGTGAAAGTAGGGCTTGCCACTTCGTGTAATCCGATCTGGCATAAAGCGGAAATCAGTCCTTTAACGAAGGTTGTCTTTCCAGCACCTAAAGGTCCGGTAAGAGTTATAAAATCACCAAGGTTTAGTTCTTTGGCAAGTTCGAAAGCGAGTGTTACCGTATCTTCAGGACCCATTGAAGAATGAAGGGAGCTTGTCGAAGACTTAAATCGGGCCTCTTGCATTACTCGTCGTCTTTCTCTTCTTCTAACCACTGGTCTAAATAGGTAGAAAACTCTTCAACTTGGGACAGCGCCTCAACGAAGGAAGCTATTTTTCCTTCTTCTAGGTGGTTCTGGATAAAGCTTAGGAATGTTTCTTCAATTTGGAATCTGTTCTGGTTAGGAACTTCCACTAGAGGGATAGGTTTAAGCTGGCTCTTTAAAAAGTCTTCAATCACAGTTGATTTACTGTTAAAGAGTTTGCCTGTTACCACAGAAGAATAAACGATTTTTGTGATAGGCTCTTTTCTTTTTACAATATAGTTTTTAATAACTTCTGGATCTTCAGATACAAAGAATCTTTTTACTTTAAGTCCGCCGCTTCTTTCTTTGTTTTCTGGACACTTTGATACCCAGTCGTAGATGGCATCTTGTGGGTTAGGGTGGGTGTTGTCACCGAAAACTTTTCCTGTAAAGGGACAAATGTAAACTTTTTTTGTCAGTTCATTGACGCCTTGAGGACCTGTCTGAATCTTGATTTCTGTCTCTCTCCAAAGTTTGCCTTGCTCTTCGAGTTTCTTGAGGAGAAGATCTTGGCTCTGATAGATAGTCTTTTCTCTGATGAAAAGTACAGGCTTGCAGTTGAATTTTTTCTCTAAGAAATAGAGGTAAGTCGTGATTAAGTCTGCTTTCTTGTTTTTTTGTAAAAAGCTATGTAACTCATCTTTAAGAGTTTCCGTAATTACAAGCGCCGCCATTTAAACCTCTGATAGTAAAAAACACCCTTTGCAGAGCTGGGTTTGAGAAAAATTTCTTTTTGTAAAGCTAGGAGTCTACCTTACAAAACTATTATTCATCAAGCTTTTAACCTGGAGGGGCATTTAGTTAATTAAATTAAGTTTATGTTTAAAGGAAATGGTTCGATCTCATTGAAAAGATCGGTTGATTTGAGAGAAAAAAAGTGCTATTATGCAATGATTTATTACGTATAGAGATGCATTTCATTAATGAATAGGGAGAAGCCTCATGTCCTTAGTATTAGAAGATACACTAGAGATCGAAGAAATTTTTGTAGCAGGCTACGAAAAGGTCATTAAAGCAAAAGATGAAAAAGCAGGATTGCTCGCGATCATTTGTATCCATGACACAACGTTAGGGCCGACACTTGGAGGAACCAGAATCTATCCTTATGCTACTTTCGATGATGCTCTTACCGATGTAAAAAGGCTCTCTAAGGGAATGACGTATAAGTCAGCTATTGCCGAATGTGCTCTTGGTGGCGCAAAAAGTGTGATTATTTTAGATCCAACAAAAGGAAAAACCGAACAAATGCTCCTTTCTTTTGGCAGAGCTGTAGATCGTCTTCAGGGCTTATATACTTGTGCCGAAGATGTTGGATGTTCTACAGAAGATGTAGCTATCATCAGCAAAGCTACTAAGTATGTTACAGGTCTCAATACCGATAAAAGCAGCGGTAACCCTTCCTATTTTACAGCATGGGGCGTTTATAGAGGAATACAAGCTGCTTGTAGAAAAGTTTATGGCAGTGAATCTGTAAAAGATAAGACAGTCGCGATTCAAGGAACGGGAAGTGTAGGCAAAATTCTCGCAGATCTTTTGTTCTGGAACGGCGCAAAATTGATTCTTAGTGACGTGGCTGTAGAGAGAGCTCAAAAAATTGCAAAGCAATATAATGCAACATTTTGTCCTCCTGAAGAAATATTCAAAGTAGATTGCGATATATTTGCTCCTTGTGCTCTTGGAGGCATTCTTAATGCGAGTACTATTCCACAGCTTAAATGCAAAATTGTAGCAGGCGCAGCAAATAATCAGCTTCTTACAGAAAGAGACGGCGATGAGCTCATGAAGCGTGGCATACTCTATGCTCCTGACTATGTAATCAATGCTGGCGGCCTTATTAACGTATCTGAAGAGATCACTCTGGAAGGATACAATCCTGAGCATTCAAGAAATAAGACAGATAAGCTTTTTGATCAATTGATCACGATCTTTGATATCGCTGAGCAAAATGGATATTCTACGAATCAAGCTGCAAATTCTCTTGTTGAGTATCGGCTGAAGTATAAAATAGGTAAGCGAAAAGACCAGCCTTTTTATCATCACGCGCAGTAAAAGGATATACCTCCATGCAGACGATTCTTCACAGGCTCCAGGGCAAGCTTGCTCATGCCTTAAAAAACGCCTTTGGAAACGATTTACCTCAGAATAGCCCACTACTAGAGCCTGAAGTGGTCCAAAGTACTCAGGTCCAGTTTGGACATTACCAATGCAATAACTCCCTCAAACTTGCTAAAGAGGTAAAAAAGAATCCAAGACAAGTTGCAGAAACCATCGTTTCTTTCTTGAATCAAGACAAGGACGGGATGATTTCGAAAGTTGAAATTGCGGGCCCAGGATTCATCAACATAACGATCGATTCCAAGTTTATCTCTAAAGAGATTGAGGAGTTGCTCTCTGATGATAGACTCGGCGTTCCTCTCCCCCATAATAAACAAAAAGTCATTGTCGAGTTTTCCTCTCCCAATATTGCGAAAGAGCTTCACGTAGGGCATCTTAGATCTACAATCATCGGAGACTGTCTAGCTAGATTATTCGAGTTTTTAGGACATGATGTTTTAAGGCTCAATCACGTAGGGGATTGGGGTACACAATTCGGAATGCTAATTTCTTACTTAAAACAGTATCACCCTAAAGTTCTCACCGGAGAAGAAGAGACCGATCTACCTCATTTGATGGAGTGGTATAAAGCCTCTAAGAAAAAATTCGATGAAGACGCAGATTTCAAAAAGCAGTCGCAGCTACAAGTGGTAAGTTTGCAAGGTGGAGATCCTGTAGCTTTAAAAGCTTGGGAAATGATTTGTGAAATTTCTCGAAGGGCCTTCCAAGAGATTTACGATCTTATGGACGTGCGTATTATAGAAAGAGGAGAATCTTTTTATAACCCGTATCTCGCCGGGGTAGTTAAAGATTTAGAAGATAAGGGACTTATCACTATTTCCGGCGGTGCTAAGTGCGTGTTTCTCGATGGATTTATCACAAGAGAGGGCGATCCTCTACCGATGATCGTGCAGAAGTCTGATGGTGGATATAACTATGAAACGACAGATATGGCAGCACTTCGTCAAAGAGTTGATGTGGAAAAGGCTGACCGCATTATCTGTATAACTGATGCAGGTCAGGCTCTTCATTTTCAGCAGGTTTTTCAAGCTGCTGAAAAAGCAAAGTATTATGATCCTGCAAAAGTCCAGATCGACCATGTAACATTTGGTGTGGTTCTAGGGGCTGATGGTAAGAAATTTAAAACGAGATCAGGCGACACTGAAAAACTGATCGATCTACTAATGGAAGCTGTCAAAAAATCTTCAGAAATCATCGAGACAAGACTGCCTGACGCCTCTGATGAAGAGAAAAATGCCTTAGCGATAGCTCTTGGCATTGGTGCTGTGAAATATGCAGATCTATCTTGCCATAGAGTGAAAGACTATATGTTTAGCTATGACAGGATGCTTAAATTTGAAGGCAATACAGCAGCCTTTCTTCTTTATGCCTATGTAAGAATCCATGGGATCAAGAGAAAAGGTCTTAAAAATATCGATGACTTAATTAAGACCACAACGATTTCTCTAACTCACCCATCTGAGATAGCACTCGCTATGCACATTAGACAGTTCGGTGAGACCCTAGAATCTATGGCAAGAGATCTCCTTCCTAATCGACTGACTGATTATCTATATGGTCTGGCTGAGAGTTTCAATGCATTTTATAGAGACTGCAGAGTTGAAGGAGTCCCAGAAGAAAACAGCCGTCTTTTATTATGTGAAGCTGCAGAGAGAGTTCTTGCAAAAGGTCTTCATATTTTAGGGTTAAGAACTGTAGAGCGTATGTGATACTTGAGGCGATAGCCTCTGTACTTATTCCGACTGCTGTTCATCTTTATCATTTTCAATTCAAATCACTCCTATTTTTAGGCATTTATCATTTTTAAGAATAAATGCCTGAAAGTTGCGCGCCATTCCAAAAAAGGCGCTATTGAGATCTGCTAAAGCCTCCTCGTTGAAATTCGCGATTCTGTCCACTAGGTCCTGGAGATGGCGGTGTGTATCCGATTGTTCCTATCGCAATGCCCAAGGGATCGCTCCCAACATTTACGGTTGCTACCACATGATTTGTGAATAAGTTAATCACTGAAACAATGCCTTGAGCACCCTCCCTATTAGTAACGTAGCAAAAGGCTCCATCTGAGGTCATCGCAACGTCCTTAGGATTTGATCCGACGGACACAGTCGTTATGACTGTATTTGTTGCCGTATTTATCACTGAGACAGTGCCAGGTGTTGTCGAGTTGCCATTGGCAACATAAGCGTAAGCTCCATTTATGGTGATAGCAACGCCTATAGGACCTAATCCTACAGTCACTGTCGCTATTCTGTTATAAGTTGATGTGTTAATCACCGAGACGGTAGTATCTGCTTGATTTGTTACGTATGCGTAAGCTCCAACAGGGGTAAACGCAACGGCTGCGGGACCGGTGCCCACAGTCACGGTGGCGATTACGTTATAAGTAGAGGTGTCGATTACGGACACGGTTCCAGGAACTGCCGATTGATTGGTCACATAAGCGTAATACCCATCTGGAGAAATTGCAACGTCGACAGGTCCTATACCTACTGTCACACTATTTATAAGGTTAGAAATAGGTGAGTCGAATATATCAAGTGTGCCGGGCCCTCCTCCTCCCTGATTAACAATAAAGGTGTTGATGCCATTAGGTGTAGACGCGATCGCAATCCCAATGGGAACTGTAATTGACACAGAAGTAAGAGATGAGGATGAGTTATCCGCGTTATTGATCACCCAGACGGATGGATATGAAGGACAGGTTACATAGGTGTAGGCTCCATCTAGAGTGATGGCCACGTCGTAGGGGTTCGAATCTACAGCTACGGTTGATACCACTTGATTCGTCGAGGTGTTGATCACAGAGACTGTTCCAGGACTGGTGGAGCTTTGATTGGCCACATAAGCGTAGTAGCTGAATGCTTGGTTTAGAGAAAATAGAGAAAAAGCAAATAGAGGGTAGGCCATTTTACCATAGATTTTCCCGATGGTCCTTTTCATAAATCCTTCTCCTATTTTTATAAAGTTTGACATAAAAATACCTCTTGATCTTCGGTCCTGCGAATGAATTATGGAGTAAAAAATGCCGCAGTACAAGTGCTAAAATAAAACAGTCCCTCTGAGGCTCAGGTAGTGCGTATGAATAGCTTCGCGATAAACTACTCAATCTGACTTGCTATCGGTTGGATATTGACGTGTTTAACGATTATGGCATTATTGCTCCTCTCTCTTTATTTAACCATAATTCGCAGAGCTTGCAACTTAGTCGGCATTGCAAGGTGCCTAATTTCCGTCATATCGTCTATGGATGTTTCAAGTCTCACATCTATAACATGGTGAAGTGCTCCCAAATCTCTAACGAAGTCCCTAAGTATTTACCGTAGGGGAGGCTTCACCTTAATAACGGTATTTTTTTGAATAAGGAAAAAAAATACTGCTTTGCCCTCTGCTCTGTCAATAAAAAGATTTGTTTTTGCGGGGCCTAGCTTGTTAAGATCGGAATTTTAAAGGCTGGATAAACAAGATTAAATCGTGTTTTGAAGTTGTGAATGGCTAAACCGCTTTGCATGACGCAAAAGAGATGTCTAAGAAAGTAATACAGAAATGTGATTATGAATTTACCAACTACGCACTAGATAGGCGTTTTTGATAAAGCTCCAGCCACTTCCTTCACGTATCTTGGAATCGCATAGCCAGGGAGCGTCTTTGTAAGTTCTTTGATGAGCTTTTTACCTTGATCTTCCGATGTTTGAAAGTGAGCTGTCCCTTGAGCTTTATCTAGCTGATGAAGATAGTAAGGGATAATACCGTTATCAGTCAGTTTTTCTAAAAGCTCTTTGAGAGTTTCATAAGAGTCGTTAACCCCCTTTAGCAGTACCGATTGATTGAGAACAGGAATGCCGAGGCTTTGGATTTTTTTAAGGGACCGAATTACCTCTTCATCAAGTTCTCTTGCATGATTGGTATGGATGATAAACACTATCTGCTTAGAAAGGCTTGCGAGAATTGAAAGGAACTCATCATCGATTCTTTCCGGTATGCCAATGGGAAATCTTGAGTGAAAACGGATCTTGGTAATGTGCTCTATATTCGAGAGTCTAGTCAGAAGAGATCGTAATAGTTCATTGCTTAAGGATAGGGGATCGCCACCGCTTAAGATGATCTCCTTGAGGGAAGTATCACTTTCTAGTATTGCAATCTCTTCTACAAAGCTTTTATCTTGATTTTCGTAAGGGAAGTTTCTTCTAAAGCAGTACCTGCAATGCATAGCGCAGGCGCTTGTAGTGATAAGAAGAGCTCTTCCTTCATACTTATGGAGCAGCTTATCCCCTTTTCTAGCTAGAGTATCACCAACGGGATCTAGTACGAAGCCCTCTGTTATCACATTTTCTTCAGGTGTAGGTAAAAATTGCTTTAAGATAGGGTCTTCGAGGCTTCCTTTTTGGATTTTGGTAGCGAGGCGGTAGGGTAAATTGAGGGGAAAATGGGAGATTTCTGCAATTTTCGGATAGAGTTCTTCAGTCAGCTCTAAAAAGGCTGCAAGTTTTTTCCAGTCAGTAAAAGTTTTTCTTTGCATTTGCCTCCAAAGAGGCAATGCTGAGATAGCAAGAGTCATAGATTTTGAAGAAAATGGGCAATAAATGATCCATAAAGCTTAAAGAACTGCTGACTGATAAGTCAAGCAGTTTTGGTCGCTTTTTCGATCAGTACTGAAGCTGGATTCGAAGTTAAAGATTTTTCTTTAACTTCTTTAGGTCCTCTAGATATATTTGCTCCAACGCCTGATAGCTTTTCTACAAGGTTCTCATATCCTCTATCCAAATACTGGATGTTGGTGATGAGACTCTCATCAGGAGCCAGCAGCGCTGCTAGAACATAGGCAAAGCCGGCTCTGAGATCTGGTATGGCTATCTCTCTAGAAGAAAGGGGTGTTGGTCCTTTAACAATAAGACTATGTTGGAAGCCTTGCGAAGCGAAACGGCATTCCTTACATCCAAGACAGCTTGTCGAGAGCTCTATATCAGCACCCATGTTTTTAAGGGTCTCTGTATATCCAAAACGATTTTCATAAACTGTTTCATGAATGGTCGAAAAGCCAGTAGCTTGTGTTAGGAGTACTACGAACGGCTGTTGCCAGTCAGTCATAAATCCAGGATGCACTTCTGTTTCTATATGGATTCCACCTTTAAGAGGGCCTTTATAGAAAAACTCAATGCCATCATTCTTAATGTTAAAGCCCGCGTTCACTTCACGAAGTTTATTGAGGAAGGTGATCATATGTTGGTGCTGGGCGCCTTCTACAAAGATTTTTCCTTTGGAGGCAATTGCGGCCATCCCGAAAGAAGCGGCTTCAATACGGTCTGTTACGACATTGTGCTCTACTTCATAGAACTGCTGAGTGTGTTGGATCCGAATGGTTCTATCTACATCAAAAGAAATCATCACGCCAAGTTTTTGGAGGAAAAGAACGAGATCGAGAATTTCAGGCTCTACTGCAGCATTTTTTATGACAGTGGTTCCTTTGGCTCTGACGGCTGCTAAGATCGTGTTCTCGGTTGCGCCAACAGAAGGGTAAGGTAGTTGAATGATAGCGCCTTTAAGCCCCCCGGGAGCTCTTGCAAAGTAAGCGCCTTCTTTCTTCATGTCTCGGTATTCGATATGAGCGCCAAGTTTTTCTAAAGACTGGATGTGAAAATCAACAGGACGCTTACCAATTTGGCATCCACCAGCAGTAGGCACTCTAATATCTTCATCAGTTCTTCCAAGAAGAGCGCCGATCATGAGAATAGGTATGCGGTTGGCACCAGAAAATCGTTGGGGTATGTATGATGTTTTAAGATCCTTCGTAATGATCTCGATGACGCCTTCTTTTCGATCCCAATGGATCTCAGAGCCAATCTCTTTGCAAAGATCAACGGTGACTTCAACTTCAGCAATGTTTGGAACATTGTGAAGTGTGCATCGTTTATCAGATACAAGTGAGGCTACTAAGATTTTGGTCACAGCATTTTTTGCACCGGCCGCTTTTACTTTACCTTCAAGCGGTGAGCCACCTTTAATTCGTAAAACATCCATGAAAATTTCTCCGCATTCTACTACTAGTCTTATCGTGAAAAGGCATTAAAAGTAAACATCTTTCCAGGATTTGTTTTTCTCTAAAATTTCTAATTGCAAAACTTTAGAAAAGGTAGTTGTTTCATCCTTTGCTTTAACTATAAACTTAGGAAGTAAGTTGCTTGTTTTTGTAACATTATCATAACTCATGGCAATCGTTTTTTGTCTAAAGTAGCGTTTTTGCAAAGTAAGAGCTACCCATCCCATAGTTTTCCTTGCGTTGATCTCTACAATGGGATGCAAATGAGTCTTTCCCTGCATTTCATAAATCATCGCATCAACTCCAACGTGCCCGAAGTATCCTTTGCTATACATCAGATGTAAGACTCTCATGACCTCTTCTTTGTGAATCATAAGAAAAGGATTGTAGGGATCAATAGAGTCCTCTGGCTGTACAATGGTCCTTTTGTAACTGCCTCTGCTATCATTTTGGCAAATTGTGACGCCAAGATAAGTAAGGGTCCCATCTTCAGCGATGAGCCATTGCGTACTGAAATCTAGTAGACGATGAACCCATGGCTCAGCAAGGACTGGATGATGGGCTTTCCATTGTTTATTGAGAAAAGAGATCGCCTTTGCATCTAAGCCATTTTGAATGTGTAAGTGTCCCCTTCCTGAGAGTCCATATATAGATTTCAATACCCTAGGGCCGGATGTTTTGTTAACCCAATCTTGTGCCTCTCTTTCATTTTGTATCAATTCTGCACTCTCAAGTTTAGGGGAGGCTAAGAAAGAGAATTCTTTGGAATTCACTTCTTTTACACATCCCCAATCCGGCATAGTAAAGGGTAGTTTGTTCTTTTTCGCCCAAACAGCAATTGACTGAGATGTCCCCCAGCAGTCTAAGGGAAGCTTTGGTATGTCGGAGTCTGTGTATAATTGGAGTTTTGGAAAGGAGATGCCTAATGCTTCCACTCTATTTTTGTATTCAGGGTCAGGCAGATGGGACACCATCAAAACATCATCACGATCGCTGTAGAGGCAGGAGATAAATTGTAGCTGTAGATAAATAGGATGGATAGAGAATGATGTTTCAAGCTGAGGCGTTGAAATTTGCTCTAACTCCCATTCGAATTGGGCATTGGCTATACGGATTTTAGACATGATGCACTTAACTCTCGACTTTGTCAGTAGGAGTTCAGTATACAGGTAGGGAAAATATTGTCTGCGTCAGATCGTAACATAATTGAGGAGCGCTCCCTATGCAAAAGAAAATTAGAGTTGGAATTATATTCGGTGGCAAGTCATCAGAGCATGAAGTGTCCTTACTATCGGCCAAGACTATTTTCGAGGCGCTTGACAAAGATAAATACGAGCCTGTACTCATCGGTATTGATAAAAATGGGGAGTGGCATCTTAGAGATGCCTACCAATATCTTATGCATGCGGATAATCCTAAAATGGTAAGACTTCATCCTACGAATGAGAGTGTAGCTCTCGTTCCCAAAAGTGACGGCAATCCCCTTGTCGGTCTATCAAACAAAGGAATGCAAGCCTCTCTTGATGTTGTTTTCCCGATTGTTCACGGAACAAATGGGGAAGATGGAACCTTGCAAGGTCTGCTTAAACTTGCAGGCATCCCTTTTGTAGGGGCAAGCGTTCTAGGTTCTGCTGTTGGCATGGACAAGGATGTTATGAAAAGACTCATGAGAGATGCGGGCATTCCTGTTGCAAGTTTTTAACATTCTATGATTTTCAGAAAGAGCAGATGAGGTTTGAGAGCATTGTCCAAGAGTTGGGACTTCCTTTTTTTGTTAAGCCTGCGAATAACGGTTCATCTGTTGGTATTTCTAAAGTAAAAACCAAGGATGACTATAGCAAAGCTATCGATCTTGCTTTCAGCTACGATCGAAAGATCCTTATCGAAGAATTTATCAAAGGAAGAGAAATCGAATGCTCAGTCATGGGCAACGAACACCCTATCGCCTCGTTACCTGGTGAGGTGATTTCTAAGGGTGAATTCAACTCCTGGGATGCGAAATACGTGGATGACTGCTGTACCTTTATCATACCTGTTCCTATGAGCGCTGAGAAGCTCAAAGAGCTTCATGATCTTGTGATCAAGACCTATAAAGTGCTTTGCTGTGAGGGTATGGCAAGAGTAGATTCTTTCTTAACCGAAGAGGGTAGGTTTTTAGTGAATGAGATCAACACCATACCAGGATTTACCAAGCTCAGCGTTTTCCCAAGGCTTTGGGAAGCTACTGGTGTGAGCTATAGCAGTCTTGTGGATAAACTGATCGGGCTTGCGATAGAAAGACATCAGAAAGAGGCCCTTTTGCAAACCTCTTTTATAGAGTAGGCTTAAAGATTAGAGCTTGCTTCTATCGACTTGAATAATGAAGTCGTTAAAAGTAGGAGTTTCTATAATATAAGTGATTATAGGAGTCCAAACTTTCAAAAATGCAGCTTTTGTAATCGTTATGTCCCAGCCATGCCAAGGATCTCTTAAACGAACTCCAGCGGAAGAAATCTCGTCTACGACAATTGCATGAGCAGTGCCTGGTCCAGTACGAATTCTTACTGCTGCAGGACCATTAGCGTCTATAAGCCCTTGTAATTGTACGAGGGTATTATGAGTTCTTAGAGAAGTTTTTATGGGAGTAAGGCTCTTAGCTTGAAGATCGGGTACTATAGAATGCTCTAAATGAGTCGCTGTTCTAGTTTTTAGAGTTGTAACATCGGGAGTAATGCCCCGATCCATCATGAGGAAAGCAGATGCTCCTGCAGTACAACCTGTTTCTCCCTGTTGAAAAATTACCCATCCGCCATCTTTAGCCTTTCCTTTTACAATGCTATCAGTGGGTATCGCTTCCCCATCAATAGGCGTTCCGTCTAAAAGAGTGAGTATTACAGGCTCATGAACTTTAACAATTTCTTCTTCAGTGAAAAGACTGCTTCTAGTTGTAGCAGCACTTGTGACGGCTCTACTTGACCCTACAGATGCATCTCTACAAGCTAGATTTAAAGCTGCCCTTCTATCTAGTTCTGTGTGTGGTAGGTCCTCTCTTTGTATTGCACTTAGAGAAAGTTCTTCAACTCGAACACCTTCAGGAAGAGAAAAAGTTGGGAGATAAGAGAGGTCATCTCCAGGTGACATTGTTCTATTTTCACCAATTTCAAAGGTGATCTGCCCATCCGGTCTCACTATACATATTTTATATTGCACGGGCCCTTCTGGAACAAGGTCAGCTCTCCAAAGGGAGGATCTTCCCATAGGAGTCATTTCGATTCCTCTTTCCCAGCTAAGGCTTACTAATTCACCGGATGCAAGTCTTACATTTCCTTGCCCGAGTAAGCAGACTCGGTAGTTGTCAGGTGTTACTCTAATGGGAATACAAAGTGGAAGGTCTGTAGTTTTAAATATTGGCGTTTCAAGTTTCTGGATAGTATCTGCAGCTAGCTGAATGTTTGGTCCTACTGACCAGCAGCTATTACAACTTACCTTATATTCTCCTTTTTTTTCGGGAGGAACATAGAGTGTTGTGCTCCAAAGGTTATCTGCAATAAGACGAAGTGGAACTTGCCTTTCCCATGATAAAGCTTCAGGTCTTCCGAGATTATTCAGTAACATAAGATCAGTTCCATGGATATAGAGATCTCCTTTCCCAGAATAATAAAATAGTACTGTTTTAGGTGTGTGATCGCGAAGAGGTTCTATATCAACCGTTGCCAGAGCAATGCCTGGATTGTGGACACGTATTTGCTCCAATGTAGAAGAAAAGAGAGTAGAGAGCCTACTGCTAATTTCAGTGGTTTGTAGATAAGCGGGAAATCGATCTTCAGGTATGACTCCAGATCCGTCATTAAAGGTGGCTAGATGGTCTGAAATTTCGCTTCTTAATCGATAAAAATTGGTTTGTATTGTTTGGAAAACTTCAGACACTCTTGCATCTGAACCAAAACGTCCCCTAGAAAGAGCTTCGTAAAAGCCCCCAACTTCCTGACCAAAAGCGGTAACGTTAACGTTTAAATCATATTCTGTGTTTGTACACATAAATTCTCTAGGTGTTTTGTGTTAATGATTGTAATTAATTATACTAAACTTTTTTGAAAAATACAATTAAATTAGTCTTTTAGTAATTACTTTGTAAGGTTTTGTTTGATGAGTATTTGAGTGGAAAATAGAGGTGCATAGTTTTTATTTTAGTCAATTTTAAGGGGTTTTTTGCTACACTCTTACAAGTAACCTAAGGATATACCATGCCAGCTTCTATTGATTCCTCTGAAGATCCCTACCCTAAAAACTTCCCAAAAGTACGGGTTGGCGTCGGTCAAGATAGTCACCGTTTTCTCCCTTCAGATTCATCTAAACCCTGTGTAATCGCAGGTCTTATTTTCGATGATGTTCCAGGTCTTGCTGCAGATTCCGATGGAGATGTTGTATTTCATGCCATTTGCAATGCAATTACTTCGATCTCAGGAGTACCCATACTTGGTGGTATAGCCATTGACCTTTGTCATAAAAATGGAATTACTGACAGTCAAGTATACCTAGAAAAAGCAATGGAAACCCTTGGATCGATTAGAGTTCAGCATGTCGCTTTGACGATCGAAGCAAAACGTCCTCGCATGCAGGCTCGCAATTTGGAGATGAGAGAAAAGATCGCTGAGGTCATGGGACTTTCTGTTTCACAAGTAGGCCTTACTGCCACATCAGGTGATGGTCTGACAGATTTTGGCTGTGGTGAGGGCCTTCAATGCTTTTGTATTCTAACTACAGTTGAGCTTTAGTAGACATCAGCTCTATAACGTTTTTCAACTCGTAGAGATTTTAGGTAGGCCTTAGCTTCTTCTTCAGAGAGGCCTCCTTCTTTTTGTGCGATCTGTAAAAGAGCATGGTCTACATCTTTTGCCATTCTTTGCGCATCGCCACAGATAAAGAAATATGCCCCTTCTTGCAACCACTGCCATAAGTCTTTGCTTTGCTCAAGCATTCTGTGTTGGACATAGATTTTTTCCGCTTGATCTCTTGAAAAAGCCAGATCCAGTCTTAAGTTTTTACATGCGGAGAGCTCGTCAAAATATTCGCTGTAAAAGTAATCGGACTCTCTATTTCTTTCTCCGAAGAATAGCCAGTTTTTGCCCGGCGCTTTTTGAGAGAGTCTCTCTTGCATGAAAGCTCTGAAGGGAGCCACGCCAGTGCCTGGACCGACCATAATAATGGAGGCGTCTGGGTCTTCGGGAAGGAAGAAACTATGGGAAGGCTGCACGTAGATAGGAATATGTGTAGTACTCTCTTGCGCGAGCTGTGTGAGAAAATGGCTTGCAACACCAAATCTTTGCTCTCCTGAATGGGAAAACGTAAATAGTGCAACTGTTAGGTGTACTTCTTCTGGATGGGCACTTTGCGATGAGCTAATAGAATAAAATCTAGGAAGAAGAGGCCCAAACTGCGCACATATATCCTGAAGAGGGAGCTGTGTATTATGATATTCCTTTAATACATCTAAAGGGTCATGACCTGTAAGATACTGCATCAGCTGTTCTTTGTTTTCTTTTTGCAACAGATGACTTAGCTTATTTTTATTTTCATGAAGTTTTTCATGTTCAAAAACGATCTTTAAAAAAGAAGAGGTGAGTCTTGCTAGATTCGCTTTATACGTTAAGAAGTTTCTAACAGAAAACTCTTTTCCGCTGCGGCTATCTATTATGATTTCATCTCCAGAGGCTTTTAAAGCATTGAGTAAATGCTGAACAAGTATAGGATCATTTTGAGGAAGGACTCCTATAGAATCGCCAGGCTTGTACCTAATGCCAGATCCCCTAATATCGAGAGATATATGGTAGGTTTGTTTGGTTGAACCAGGCTTTGTCAGCAGCTCTTTTTGAGAGATTTTTGCAAGATAAGGGGCTGCTTTGGAAAAGGTGCCGAGTGCTTTTTCTGGAGTGGATTCTGAAATAATCATAGACAGTTGTTTTAAAAAAATGTAAATAATGATTTATGAAACATTATACCAGGAACATTCATTTTTCTATGAAAGAAGTATTAGGAATTTTCCTTTTGTCCTTACTGACTCTAAGTTCTTGTATCGAAGGTGGAAATAACCATACATACATTATTTCAGAGCATTCGAAAAATGATGTGACTCCCGATGAAGCAGCTCCCTCTTTTAAGGAAGAGGAAGCTCGTTAGCCTTAGACCATTAGCTCTTTACAATCTTTCTTTGCCCAAGCTTTACTGAGAAGATCCATCTTTTTATTTGAGATCCCTCCAAGAAAATCTATAGCATTCAAAAGACGAGCTCTGGTTCTGTCTTTGCCTAAAATATCCACAGAGTCGAATAAAGGAGGTCCTTGTCTTTTACCTGTGAAGGTGCCATATAGCAGAGGGATGATCACTTTTTTAAAGTTCACACCAAAGATTTCTGCTACATCATGAGAGGCTTTTTCAATTCCACTTCTTCCCCAGTTTTCCTGTTCGTCCATGCTCCAGATCATCCCCTGTAACAAAAGAGGGATCTTTTCTTTATGGATAGAGCCAGGAGTTAAGAGTTCATCTGAATAAGAGATTTTGTTGATAAAGAAGAATCCACAAAGATCCATAAAGTCAGCAAACGTCTTGATACGTGTATGGCATAGAGGCATTAGCTTTGCCATGAATGCATCATTGAAGCTCCAGTCTCTGATTCTTTGCCAAAGATCCGATTCAGGAATGTTCTGGATCAGATATTGCTGATTGAGCCAGTCAAGTTTACTTACGTCAAAGAATGCGCCCGATACTCCAATACGAGAAGGATCGAATTCTTTGATGATTTCATCAAGAGAATACATTTCCTTATCTCCTGGCATGCTATAACCCATCAGAGTCATAAAGTTCACAAAGGCCTCAGGAAGATATCCGCTATCTCTGTAATAGAAAATGGAGGTTGGGTTACGTCTTTTAGAGAGTTTTTTTCCGTCTTTTCCAAGAAGTAGCGGCATATGCATAAAGACGGGAGGTTTCCATCCAAAGCTTTCATAAAGAAGGATATGTTTTGGTGTAGAACTCATCCATTCATCCCCACGGATGACATGAGAAATCTCCATAAGGTGGTCATCGACAACATTCGCTAGGTGATACGTTGGGAAGCCATCCGATTTCATAAGAACTTGGTCATCTATATCAGCCCAGGGTGCTGTGATCCTTCCTTTGATTCCGTCTTCGTATGCGCACTCTCCAGTAAGAGGCACTTTTAAACGTATTACGTAAGGCTGTCCCTCATTTTCTCTGCGCGCAACTTCTTCAGCACTTAAGTTTCTATAACGTCGATCATAGCCTATTCTTTGTCCAAGCTTAGAGGCCATTTCACGCATTTCAGCCAGTTCCTCAGGTGTTGCAAAACACTTGTATGCTTTGCCGTTATCAAGGAGCATTTGGCAGTACTTGCGGTAGATGTCTGTACGCTCTGACTGTCTATACGGTCCGAATGGGCCTCCTACATCTGGACCTTCGTCCCAGCGGATGCCTGCCCAGTTTAAAGCATCGAATATGCTTGTTTCATATTCAGGACGTGATCTTGTTCTATCTGTATCTTCAATTCGAAGGATGAATTTTCCATTAAAATGTTTAGCGAATATGAGATTGAACAGGGCCATATAGGCTGTGCCTACATGGGGATCGCCTGTGGGCGAGGGGGCAATACGGACGCGTACGGTCATTGTAGTTTCCTTTTGAAAGTCAAAGCAGTGTATTTTCGGACTTTAGCTGAAAGTTTTCAAGAGGGAATATCAGAGAAGCCCTTAAGCCGCCTTGTTATCCAGGGCGGCCGGCTTTTCGATCATAAATATGAGATCCTTCATGACATTGACCGTTTCTTCCATTTGGAGATCGTTAATGCCAAACTGCTCAGAGGATTCGTTGTAGTA
>Ga0247841_10004446_pt1 | contig 24081 bp, 20 predicted proteins | sample LaCruzMarch2015__2_FD_192410 | JGI IMG/M metagenome (GOLD analysis project Ga0247841, IMG submission 192410) | Freshwater microbial communities from meromictic Lake La Cruz, Castile-La Mancha, Spain - LaCruzMarch2015_18m | ecosystem: Environmental > Aquatic > Freshwater > Lake | place: Spain... | reverse complement strand
TGCAAAGTTCGGGTTTAATTTTTGAATAGGCATATTGTGCAATAGCACTTGATACGCGACGTACATTATTGAAAGTGAACTGGTCAGCAATTATCGCGCGCCAACCATCAGTTCCAAAACGAATAGTATTAATATTTTTCATAGTTCATATGTGTCTAAATTGGAAAGCATGAATGGACGAAGACTATAATTTCGAGATTTGAATTTTTCTCCTACTACTGGTGTCATTGCGAGGGCTTTAGCCCGTGGCAATCTGGTGTTAAAATTTTACGACGAGATCGCCACGGCCTTTGGCCTCGCGAAGACGCCATCCGATGTGTTTTAACTGGACAGTTGTGTATAAAAATATACTATTCATCGTAACACGCTGTATCAGAGATTATAGGCGGGAATATTTTCTAACAGTTGTTCTATCACCCAGTACTGTACCAGAACTCACGATTGAATTGGCTTCGACGAGACAATTTTTTCCAATAACAGATTGCTCAATCCTCACACCTTCGGCAATTTGTGTATTATCAAGAATTACAGAATCCCGAATATATGTTCCTTTGCCAACCGAAACATTATTACCTAAACACACATTTCCGACAAATGTTGTTGCGTCATCAATTTTTGAATTTGATCCGCAAACCAATATACCATCAATTTGAATATGTTCACCAGTTTTGCATTTATTTCCAATATAGAATTTTGCGGATTGTTGCTTTTCGTTAATAGGTACCTTGATTATGTGTGTCATTACATCGGCATGTGCCTGCAAATATTTATCTATTGCGCCAATATCCATCCAATAATATGCTTTGGAATATCCGAATACGCGTTTGTTCTTTGCAAGCAATGTCGGGAACAATCCTCTTTCCACCGAATAGTTGATTCCTTCAGGTATTTGATTGATTGCTTCTTTTGACAACATATAGATACCTGCATTGATGGTGTTACAAGTTACTTCATCCCATGAAGGTTTTTCAAGAAAACGATTGATCTTTCCAGATTTATTTAATTCAATTAAACCAAATGCGGTTGGATCCTTTACTCTGGTAAGAGCTATTGTAACACAGGCCTTATTTGCAAGATGGTAATGCATGAATTCTTTGAGATCAATATCCGTCAATATGTCGCCATTTAAGACCAACAAATTATCGTCAACTATGTGATTTGCATTACGAATTGCGCCTCCTGTTCCGAGAGGTTCTTTTTCATGTACATAATGAATTTTGACTCCCCATTTTTTTCCCGTACCAAAATATTCTTCAAATGCATTAGAAAGATATGATATACACAAAATAATATCAGTGATACCGTGTTTTTTCAGCAACTCAAATTGATACTCAAGAAATGGTTTATTGACAATAGGTAATAGGGGTTTCGGAGTTGAGCAGGTTAATGGCCTAAGCCGTGTTCCAATTCCACCAATAAGAATAAGTGCTTTCATGTTAACTATTTTACACCCCTGCAATCATGCTCTATCATCATCTTAACCAACTCTGAAAACTTTGTTTTTGGTTTCCATCCAAGCTTTTGCTGTGCTTTTGTGGAATCACCAATGAGGATATCAACTTCTGCCGGACGGAAATATTCTGGTGATATTTCTATTATCGTATCGCCAGTTTTTTTATTAATTCCTTTTTCCTTTACACCAGCACCCTTCCACTCAATGTCAATATCTGCATACTTAAATGCTATTTCCAAGAACTCCCTGACAGTGTGTGTTTCACCAGTTGCAATTACATAGTCGTCAGGCGTTTCTTGCTGTAGCATTAGCCACATTGCTTCAACATATTCTTTTGCAAACCCCCAATCTCTTTTTGAATCAATATTCCCAAGAACAATCTTTTCTTGTGAACCATTTAAAATTGCAGCAATACCAAGTGTTATTTTTTTTGTTACAAATTCTTGTCCGCGTAAAGGTGATTCATGATTGAAAAGAATTCCTGAACATGCATACATATCATACGATTCCCGATAATTGATAGTTATCCAATGTCCATACAATTTTGCAACTCCATAGGGGCTCCGTGGATAAAATGGTGTGCTTTCCTTTTGTGGTATTTCCTGAACTTTGCCAAACATTTCACTTGTAGATGCCTGATAAAAGCGTGCAGAGGGTGATAGTGTTCTTATTGCCTCAAGTATGCGCAAAACTCCCAGTGCATCAATGTCTGAAGTTAATATTGGCTGATCAAATGATGACTGCACAAAACTTTGCGCCGCAAGATTATACACTTCATCTGGTTGTATTTTCTTTACTACCTGCATAATATTTGTCATCTCAAGTAAATCCATATATAGGATTTTGACATCATTTTCAATTCCAAGTTCTTTCATGCGCCAATTTGTTGCCCCCCCACTTCTTCTATCAACTCCAAAAACTTCATATCCCTTTTCTAATAGTAATTTGGATAAGTATGCTCCATCCTGCCCCCTAATTCCCGTGATCATAGCTTTCTTAGCCATTTTTTTTCTCCCGATTATAGTCATCATGCAGTCGCACTACATCCTTCAGCTGAGGAGTTGAAACCTCAACTAAAATACACTTTTCTAACGCTTCTATTCTATGAATTGTTTTAGGTGGCAAATGAAATGCAATATTTTTTGAGATTATTGATTCTTTTAATGTTTTGCCATCGCTAATAACGAGTCGCAATTGACCGCTTAAAAGCAGCAGTGTCTCATCTTTTACGCGATGATATTGAAGGCTTAATCTGTGCCCTTTGTTTATTATAAGAATCTTTGCAGCATAACGATTTGTATGTGCAAATAATTCTTCACTGCCCCAGGGTTTTTTTGTAATTATAGGCCGCTGCAATTTACAATTTATCATTATTTCACCTTAAACTATAACCATTTTATTGTATAACATTTTATATTATTATGAAAGTGACCGTATAATCCTTCGTTTTGCATTTGCCTGATTTTTGTAAATTTTATATGCACTTACATTTGAAAGGGTATTAAGATAATCAGTAAATATATAATATATTAGATTATAAATGTTTTGTCTAAGCTAAGTCCTTTTCTTGAATTCTTCGTATTTCACATTAACATAATTGAAAATCGCTTTTTTAAATATCTCTTTATCATACTGAATAACGTTAGCTCTAATTTGTGAACTATCAAAAGTGTTTTCCAATTTCAGAAATCTATTAATCGCATCAATCAGTGATTCAACCGATTGTGTATTAAAGAATATACCAGTGCGGCCGTCAATTACCGTTTCAAGAGCACCACCAGCCGCAAATGCAATAACAGGCCTCCCTGATGATTGAGCCTCAAGAGGTACAATTCCAAAATCTTCTTCACCTGGGAATATAATTGCACGACAATGAGCATAGTTATTCCGCAAAGATATCTCGTCAACTTTCCCTAAAAATTCAATATTATGCCCAGCTATCTGCTCTAAAGAATTTCTACAAGGGCCATCACCAATTATTTTCAACTTCAATTTCAACTCGTTAAATGCATTCACAACTAAATCAATCCGTTTGTATCCATTTAATCGAGAAACTACTAAAAAATAATCACCAACGTGTGATGACACAGAAAAGTCACGAGTATTTACTGGAGGATAAATTAGATCAGATTCACGCGAATAACATGCTTTTATACGTTTTTGAATTTCGCACGAAATAGCTATAAAATAATCAACTTTCTTACTCGTTTTAACATCCCATAATTTTAGATATTTTAAAAAATATGGCAGGCATTTCTTTGCCAGTTTACCTATATTTTCCTTCCCAATATAATTTCCATAATTCCATGCAAAACGCATAGGTGTATAACAGTAGCAAACATGACAGGTTGAATTACTGATTTTTACTCCTTTAGCAAAGGCACTTGAACTACTTAGTACAACATCATATTTACTTAAATCAAATGTTTCAAATGCACTTGGATATAACAATAAATACTTTTTAAAATGTTTTAAAAAAGGCAGCTTTTGCATATATGAAGTTTTGATATTCATTGTTTTAAATATATCTGGAAGATTTTTTTGTACATAAATAGAAGTATATATTGGTGCATCGGGATATACTTCGTGCAAAGCTTCTACAACACGCTCGGCACCGCCATATTGGTTTAAAAAATCATGAACGATTGCAATTTTCACAACAAAACCTCTTCAGTGATATGTATAACATTCTTTGCAGTATCATCCCAATTAAAATGTAATACCCGTTCTTTACCTTTCATAATCATTTTTTTACGCATATCAGCATTACACAATATATTATTAATGGCATCCGAAATCTGTTCAATATTTTCAGGGTCAACATAGATTGCCGCGTCTCCACATACTTCTGGGAGAGATGTAGTATTAGACACAATTACCGGAGTTCCACAACACATTGCCTCTAAGGGAGGTAAGCCAAAACCCTCATACAATGAAGGGTATATGAAAAGCTCTGACTCTTGATACAATGACTTCAATTGATTATCATCAACATATCCAACATATACAATATTGTTATTTTTACCATTGGTTAAAGCTCCGGGAGCAAAATTTGTATTCATTGCCCCAACAACTATAAGTGAATGTTCCACATCATTGAATTTACTTTTATACTTTTTGAATGCAGTAATTAGATTTTTGAGATTCTTTCTTGGATTAATTGAACCCGTAAACAACACAAACGGTTTTCTTATATGTAAATTAGCTAATACACTATCATTCTGTCCGTCATTGTTGGCATCAAATATACCACTCAGAGACGGATATACTACTTTGACCTTATCTTCACTGACCTTACAATATTTAACAATGTCATTTTTAGAGCTTTGTGATATGGTGATAATTGTATTCGCTCTTCGTGATATTATAGGTATTATGAATCTATAACAGATGCTAAAGCTTTTTGAAAACCATCTTGGATTTACCATAAATGACACATCACAAAGGAACAAGATGGTTTTGCTAAAGTTTATTATAGGTGCTGTATTGATTGGATTAAACAGAACATCACATTTGTAGATAAGAACATAGAATGGCAATACAAATTGTTCCCAGACATGTTTTAAAAATCGATTTTCCCTTAATAATGAGCATTCAACACAAGTAACATTAGGAGATATTGCTATTGAACCAAGATATTCTTTTTTAGCTGCAAACACAATATATTCATTTTTGGAATCTTGCTTAACCAAATGCAGTAACAGATCATAAGCAACCCTTTCAACACCGGTTACATTAGATGCTGATAGAAATCGTGCGTTATAAGCTATTCTCATTGCGTTTTTCCATGACACCTATATTAATTGATGCAATTAGCAGAGCGATAAGAACCCAATGAAATGTAAGAGTGAACGTTGGAAATGCTATAAACACAATAAGCATGCTGATGAATGCAAAATATAACCCTTTGACCAGAGGCATTAGTTTATGATCAATAATCTTTGTTTGCTTTTTATATAAATATCGAATACTAAATAAATACGCCAAAAACAAAGCCAAACCAGTGAACCCCGTCTCGCATAATATTTCCGCATAAATATTGTTTACTATCCGTTTTTCACCTGTTCCCGCAACCATTCCGTCAAGTTTAAATCGATCATAATACAGGCCAAAATTCGTTGGGCCTACACCAATGACTGGATATACTAACGCCATTTTTGTTGCTGTAACAATACATCCTAATCTATCACGCTTTGACATGCTCATTTGCACATCATTTGAAAATATTTTATTAATAACCATTGTTTTACCAGCAGGAGTGGAAATGAAAATAATTCCAAAGAGTAATATTCCTATAAATATAAATATCGACTTTATTTTGATTGAATATTTTCTAACTTGTATGCTCCACAAGTACGCACACATGAGCACAACGAAGACAACGATGTTTATGGTTGATGCCGAAATCAGCAAACCACTCACCATTATTATAAAACAATACCACTTAAGCTTTTTATATTGAAACAATGACGGAATGGTATTAGTGAAGAGAAATGGAAGTATCATCATCAGTGATGCATTCATATACCCACCATAAAAGTTACCTTCCTTAAATGTTGCACACCTGATAAATTCCCCTATGCCTGGCAAGAAACCATACTGAACACTTAATGTTCCGGGCAATAACCATGGATTAGAATGCATTGCAGATGTTATGGATAAATATATGGCGTATAGAGAAACAATAACACTTGCGCTGATCCACCACCTGATGATTCTTATCAGCCGTTCTTTAGTTCTAATATTAGCGATAAATAATCCAAAAAGAAAACAGTTTAACAGCACATATAACAGTTTCATCAGTACTGCATTAGTCAATATATTTCTACCAAGTGCCCATACAGGCATAACTATGTCACTTGCCCTATATATGCCTACTACACCTGAGAATGCATACCATGCTATGAAGGCAATAAGTGGGTATATATATATTGAATAACCTTCACCACGCAACAAAATGAATTTTTTACGCATTATCACAGAGATTAGTGCCATGAAACAAAGCAGTATGCCAATGATCTCATATATCTTCAAAGGAAATCCGATATTAATGACCAATGCGTTTGTAAATGGCAGTGTTAAAATGATTAAAAACATTAGTATCATAAATTATTTCTCATTTTGTGTTACTACTTGTAACGTTAATTTTGCGGACCTTTCCCAAGAGAATAGTTTTGTTCTTTCTAAGCCGCGAACTGATAGTTGAGTTCTTTTATTGCTATCATTTAATAATGCATCCATTTTGTATGCTAAGATTTTTTCATTATTCGTATCAATAGATATTCCTGCGTTACCAACAACTTCTGGGAGTGAAGATACATTAGATGTTATAACTGGACAGCCACATGACATTGCTTCCAAAACAGGAAGACCGAAACCTTCATACAAGGATGGGAATACAAATATTTCAGCACCCGAATAAAGTTTTGGCATATCATCGTCAGAAACAAAACCTAAAAATACTATTTCATTAGAGTTAAAGTTTAATTTTCTATATTCCGACAATAAATCACTTGTTTTCCAACCTCTACATCCAGCAATTACTAATTTTGAATCAATTCTGTGTTTATCTTTAAGTATTTTAAATGCTTTTATCAAAGATACTATGTTTTTCCTTGGTTCAACTGTCCCTACAGATAGAATATATTTTTCTGAAAATTGATATTTGTTATTAATATATTTTCTGGATTCATCTTTCCCATAAGGTTTAAAATCAGTATTTGCCGCACAAGGTGTTACATAAACTGGATTAGAATTTGGCACGAGTATTTTTAAATCATTTGCAGTATTTTCTGAGATGCAGAGTATAGCATTTGCGTTTATAATCGCTTTTTTTGCAAACAATCTATGAATAAATAAATTATACTTTGACATTGTTTGCGGATAATAATGCCAAACAAAGTCACATACTGTTACTACTTTTCTAATCTTAAGCCCTATTGGTAAAACTTGCTGAGCTCCCCAAAAAACATCAATCTTATCTCGTATCATTTGCGAACGGCCAGATGTATTCAACCATGGCGTACCTAATTTGGCAATGATTCCAGTTCCTATGCGCTTTGTCCAACGAGGATTGACGAATGGCAGGACGATTTCTCTATTTGAGTATAGGAAGAACTCATTATCTGTATCTAACTTTTCAATACATCTAAGGATGTTAATAAGATAGGTACCGATGCCTGTGCGCTGATTTGAAAGAACTCGTGCATCAATACCAATTCTCATTAATGTGTACCTTTTTTGCAATATGATAGAAACCCATGAATTGTTCCTTCAAAGACAGCTCTATAATGAAATCGGTTATTCTTTAGCTCTATACTATGAGGAACAATAATGTATTGAACCATTCGCACAGCACTTCTTAACAATATATTTGCAACCATATAAATATAGTATATGCAATGCCACGGATCATTGAATATTTGTTTTGCAAACATTGCTCCAATTGCAAATGAATATTTGAACACTTTTTCTTTCCGTGTTACATTCTCTATTGAATGCATAAAAACCAACTCTGGTATATACAATACTTTTTCCTTATTTCTTAATATTCTAAAGAATAGATCAGTTTCCTCGGCGGCAGGATATTGTGCGCCTGCTCCAAACATTTCATCATATCCACCAAGGCGAGTAAGTAAATTTTTAGAAAGGATGTGTGAGCTTCCCATGAACAATCTATAGTCCGACATCCTTAGCTGCATATTCCTATTTAGTGAAAAATGTCCTGTAAAGTTTTCATTACTACTTGAATCAATTATTTTACCACAGTAAGCATTTGTATGTGTTGATTCAATTACACTCTTCAGCACTTTAATAAATCCGGGGTCAATGGCTGCGTCATCATCTATAAATACGAGATAGTCTCCAGTAGATTTACTTATCGCGTAATTTCTTGACAGCGCAAGCCCTTTGGTTTCAATTGTTAAAAATTGTGTATTTGGGTGATTTGCTATTAGTTCGTGAGTTGGACTATTCCCATTTTGATAAATAACAATAATATCAATTGTAACACCCGAACAGACCATTACCGACTGATCAATCGATTTAAGACACTCCTCCAATTTCTTATCCCGATTCATCGTTGCAACAATGAATGATATTTTCATAATATTCTAACTCACCATTTTATTTTGGATTATTTTGAGTTTAAAGTAACAATTTGTAATGCTCAATTCACAGAGGTTTTCACACTGGAATTCTTTCTTAATATCCAATATAGACCATAAGATAAATATCTATTTACAGGCCAGACTAAATTTGCAATTTTCATTATCCAGTTGATAGCAACTATTGGTAATAGTTTCAATAGTGGCATCGTAAAGCGATTGACTAATGATGACCCAATATATCCACTTTCAATGATTGTTGAGTTTAACGGTTTAATAGACTTCATGTCCGAGATTTCAAATAGAAATAGATGGTCACATCCATCTGGGCCATACTGTTTATTAACGAGTGATTGCCTATCCTGTGCTTTGCTAAACTTTTGTATATCATTAAAGATTTTGTTAGCGTTAGGTGTAGTAACAATGAGCGATCCTCCTTCACGCAAAAGGTTCATCGCATCAGCAAGTATGTTTTCCGGAAAAGCACAATGTTCAATGAGTTCGCCTAATATTACGACATCAAATGTGCCTTGTGGATACGCAGTGCCGATTTTTTCAACATTTTCATTCAACCATACTATTTTACCGTGCTCATATTTCAATTTTGAATATTCAAGATATGTTTCCCTCAAATCAACTGCGTACACAGAGTAACCCATTTCAGCCAATAATAGACTTAGATTGCCCTGGGCACAACCAATATCAACTACTTTTATATTTTCTGGGTTATGAAAAACTTTTGTTACAAAACCAACCATTTTGTCAATCCGGTATCTATAATGAATTCGAGATAAAGCATATATATTTGGATTATCAATCTCATTTCTATCAAATTCGGATATGTGAAAATATTTACTATTATTATCAATTCCAAGTGAAAATGCTGATTTCATAAACCTCATTTTAATTATAAACTATTTTAAATGTTACTAATGGATGCAATCTGATTTAAGATGTTTGATATTGTACAATTTTTCAAAATGCTTTACATTCTTAGACATACTTTCAGTACTCAATATGGAATCTATTGTGCTATATATGCTTTGCATGTTAGTTGAACAATAAAAATACTTATCAAACGAGTGTTTTGCATAATTACTATCCATTAAGGCGCTGGTTAAATAGATCGTTGGCCGTTTCAAATAGACACTTCTAAGCATGGCAGAATTAAATATGCCCGCGCCGACAACAAGATCGCTTATAAATAGCAATTCATCCAAATCGTACTTTGGCATGGATACGATTCTCGCCGTATTTTGCTTATTGCCCTTTGTTAGAATGTATTCACCATAATTGTAGTTTGTATATAAATGCGTGTTATGATATTTCTCTGTTAACAGACCTAAGAGATTATAATAATCATAGCGAGGGTGCGGTTTTATCATAATTTCCATATCTTTATGGTCAAGATAATCCAACAGCATTTCTATTGCATTGAAGTTCTTTTTTATATCTATTTCATCGCTTAAAAGTGTGCCGGAAGCGCTGAGTAACAGCACTTTTTTAGTATTTTTGCAAAGCCCATATTTCTCTAAAATTGAATCTCTTGTCGTTTCATGTGTAATTGTTTTATTTACAGGTGAAGTTTCCAGTACCATATCACGATTGCATACATAGATATTATTGTTCTTAATGCCTCCAGCATTAAGAATGTCGTATTCTATCATGTTTCTGACAAAGAAACGCATCTTCTCGTTATTTATCACCCCTTTATAGCGTTTGAAATCAAATACCGTGTTAATTGAACCGTGATACATAACATCAATATTCCTAATATTTTGCTGCGTTTCTAATGATATTTTCTCAAGAAAATATCCGTATCCGGCTGTCTGGCCTCCTTCATAACTTATTATGTCTGTTTTGTTTTCAAACGACCGCACGATTGAAAGCAACCCATCATACATTTTCATTTCCAAATATAAGCTGAGTATGTACTCAATTACTTCATGCAGTTTTGGATTTGATATTATGTTTGTTACCTTACTTTTTATACCTATAGTAATTTGATTTTTGAAGGTTGATAATATTTTTTTATGCGAAAACGGAAGCATTGTTTGAAGTAAAAGAAATGGAGGAAAAACCAGAGGTATAATTATTCTGCGATATCCAATGTTTTCTTTCAGCCAATTATGGAAATAAACATATTTGCTTGCATATAATAACAATGCACTATTATCGGAACCTTTCTTTAATTTGCCGTATTCGTCTAAATATTTTATATTGATCTCGTTGCCTACAAGCACATAGACATTTGCGTCCTTTTTTAAAAAACTAAATATCTGAATATAAATACGCGCCAACAATTGAATTCCATTCAGTATTAAAGCCGATAAAATGCGATAAACCGATGACGGAAAATAAAAACAGGTTTTAATAAATTCTTTTAATTTCTCTTTTTTCGGCATTAATATTTCGTGAATATTGTTTTTTACAATATCAGTATGCAACCGTTCTACTATGGTCGCAATTAACGAATGGATGTTTTGATGATCATAACCAATATTATATCGTAAGGTATGGTTACCGGTATATCGGAATACTAAAATACCTTCAGGATGGATATTACAAGATACATTTTCAACAGCTTCTTTCATATAACAAAAGAAACGGAGCGTGTCTTTGATTATATTCTCATAGGAGTAAAGTAAACAATAAATATCCCTGGGAATGCTTTTCTCTTCTTCAATAAAATCAAATTTATCCGCTTCTATCGTGTCGCCAATAAATACATATTGTGTACTTGGGAGGCAGGTTTTTAATTTGAAATAATAAAATACCTCTATTGTGATACATACAAAAAACACCTCTTCAATTCCGTATTGTTTTAGAAGTTCATGGTATTCTTCTATTTTAGATATATAGCAAGTGAACTTAAATTTCATTTCCATTCATCCTTAATTCTCATACTTTGTTGATAAAGCTATCTACTGCCTTGTAAAGGGGCCTATTAACAGGCAAAACCAATACTGCTATGGACATTATCAATAATACTAATATGCCGGCGATAGTGCCTGTTGTATCGGCATCTTTTTGGCCTACAAAATTATAAATATTCCAGTTTATGTCTTTATTCAAAAGTTCGATAGTTATTTTGGTTGGTTTAACCGCTTGCCCGAAATCCATGGTGATTATATATCGTTTTATAGGAAATAGCACACTTTCCGTGCCGTTTCCATAACGGTCATATTGTGTTGCAATAAAAGGTATGTCTTTATCGTCGTGTTGCGCGTAAGAGCTGACATCCGGCCGATGCAATGCCCATTCAGCGACATCATTTCCGATACGGACATCTTTTGAAAATGTCTGGCCTTTTTTTGTAGTTATTTCCATGCGTCCAATGACAGTTCCATTCGGTATTTCCGCTGAATTTACTGTGTTTGATATTAATTTCAATTTACGCACGCTGATAAGCCTATCGATTGCAACAGTTTTTTTCATTTCTCCCGATTGAAGGATTACAGTATTGCCTGTTACTGTTTTCCCCACAAGCATGACATCTGCTTTAGCATCCATCAATAAAAATATGGTGTCTGTCATCAAACATGCTGCACAACAAAGTATAATTATTTTTAATGCATATTTTCTGAGAAATTCAATCAAAATAGTTCTTTTAGCAATAGTTATTGCTAAAAAGGCAGAGGCAACTGTTATGCCTATTAGCATAATTCCGTTCGAGATCCATATCCTAACAGCTGAATAGTACAATGATGTAAAATAGTTCCTGTTCAATTCTTTGATAAAGTAAGGGTACATTCCGAAAATAAAAGTATTAAAACCCTGCAAACCGTCTTCTATAAATGTATTGTAAGGCCCTCTATACAAAGCCAGGTATGCTATAAATCCGATTAATAGATACTCTACTCGCAAATATCGTAATAAAATCCTATCTTTCAATTTGGACAATATTATTTTTTTGTCAGCAAAATCTATTAGAGACGCAAGCCCCATAACAAAAATAGGCGCGCATTCTGAAAAATACCGCGAACCAAATGAAGTCCAAACCGCTTTTCCGTAAAGGAAATTGAAACAAGAAAGTGTATAACTGAGAATTACAAATGGAACGATAAGAACAAAACCTGGAAAAGGATATTTAATCACCATAAAAATGAATCCTATACAAGCAATCAATGCCATCGGGGTTACCATAAAAAGTCCTTTTTTATGGAAAAAGAGTGTAAGCAGATCAGGTCTGCTCCATGTATAGGGTAATCCTCCTTCGCCACTACCGCCCAAATTCGGAAGAAAACCTCCACCTGATATTATGTGTTTAATACTTATATGCTCGGGAGAATAAGCTATAAGGAATACAACTACTATGCATAATGTTTTTAAAATAGCAGCTTTCATCACTTTTGCTTCGGGCACAGCTGTTCCTTTAATAATAAAATACAGCATTTCTATTAGCGATAATGACAGGAAAATAACATTGGAAGGCCGTACTGTGAGCATAGCACCGGCTATAAGCGTTAGTAACAATGATTGTTTCAAAGTTTTGCTTCCGAAGTTTCTAATGCTCATTATCAAATACATGGTAACAAAGAACAGTGAAATGGTATGGGAGAATGCAAAATCAAAGAACATGTAAAAAGTTGTAGTTGTAAAAAATAGTATCCCCAATACCGCGAGAAAAGATGCTTTTCTCGTAAAATATTGTTTAGTAAACTTATACATTTGCCAAAAGGCAGCAAAACCAAACGCGGAATAACCAAGCGAAACAAAGAAACGGTATGGAAAAGTGTAACCGTTCAATTCTACCGGCAAACCTATTATGCGCATAAATCGAGTAGCAATGTCGCCAATCACAAGAAACGGCACACCGACAAGAGAAGAACCTATGTAAGCGCCACCTAATGAGTTATATCCAGTTTTTGTAATTGACAAAGGCATGAAATGTTCCAGAGGATTAAAATATATCCTTTCATTGAATAAATTGAGATTTCTATCTATAACTATTGAACGCAAAAATCCGTAAAACTGCAAGCCGTCGCTGTTAACTCCGTTTGCAAGAAGTAGCACACAGGATGCCGCAAAAATAAACAACAATGATATTTCGTAGCCATCAAATCTGTGTTCATCAACTACAACAAGTATCCTTTTTACTGCAAGAAATAAAAATGCGGTAATCGCCAGATAGAAAAATAAATGAGCACAAAAGTTAATATGCACGGTATTTCCAAATAAAGTATAGGTTGCCCCATCTTTCAGAAATATCCCATGGACTAGAAGAAGTGGAAGAAAGAGAAGAAAAGAAAAGAAAGGGATTGTTGCATTTACATACATATTTTTATCTTTTGCCCCAAAATATGTTAACAATGAAAATAGGCATAGCCAGCCTAAAGCTATAATCGGAAAAACAATGCAAAATACTTTAATAAATAATTTAACCGGTTTGAGTTCAAGATAATTGATATTACCAGTTATGTCCCAATCAACACGGTTCAGGGAACGATCCTTAGTAACTATATCATTGTAACTTGCCATATCATACTGGTTTCTTACAATAACACTTGAGAGATATTGAGCTACAATACCCGAAATTATAAATATAAATAAAAAAACAACAATAGTTCGCTTAAACCACCCAATATTTTTCATTTACTATTCCCTTTTGTTGTTAGACCATTTCAAAATATATGGCTATTTCTGCCTGGTATATCTATTTAATTATTTTATTGTGTTTTTTTGCAAACTACAACTCCATATTTAAGCCAATATGGCTGTAAAGGCGGGATACTTCTCTCTAATGTTTCAATATCTTTGAACTTATGCAAATAATTCCATGAAAATCTAAAATAATTATTGTAAACCAAATAATGGTAGTTTTCAATTAAATAATTTGCCTCAAGCCACTGTTCAAAAAAAAGGAAATGTGAATTTCCCAAGGAAAATATATTATTAAAGGCAATATCTATATAATCATGCAGTTGCTCTAATACTGCGGCGGTGTAAACTAAATCATATTTTTCATGAACTATTTCCTTGAAGGATTCTTTATCCAGAATATTTCCCTTTATACATTTGGCATTCCGTATTTTCCCAATTTTAAATGCTTCTTCATATTCTTGAGGTGGTGTTTCAATAAATTTGTTTGCAATTTTTACGCCACTTTCTGCAGGCTCAATTCCCGTGAACTTTACATTTGGAAACAGAGGGGCAAGCATAAGAATGTTCGATCCCGAACCAGAACCAACTTCAAGAATGTTTTTAAAATTGTTTCGGGATATTTCTTCTGACAATATTTTTACAATACAAGCTTTCTTATAAGCAAAGGGTGTAATAGGAGGAACTAAAGCTACATCATTGCAGGAGTATTTTAAAATCTTAAAATAATCTCCTCTTTTCCAAAATTTTTCGTAGTGGTCATCATACCCCCAGTCAGATTTAAAGATATTTTCTGGTTTTGATTTAAAAAGAAACCGATACAACAATTTTAGAGTGATTTTAAAACGATATTTTATTTGCTTGAGGTTATATAACACTTCTTCTTTAAGATTACTCCGGTTTGAACCATCCATTTTGTCTCCAATTATGATTTATTTTTAAGTTATTAAATACTTTATTAAATTAAAGATTATTATTAATCCCATTAGCTCACCTTATTCTTGGTTTTACAGGGAATTTAAATAAAAAATCTTTTGTTTTTTGTCAAAATATCTTTTTATTACCCATATCTTCTTTTATTTTTTACGGAATATATATATTTTCTGAATTGCAAACGAAAAAACAAACAGCATAGTTTCAGTAAATATTTTTGCCATGTATATATTAACTTGCAAAGTGTTTGATAAATATTTAATTGATTCATATGATACAAGCATAAGTGTTATAGCTAATAATGAATATTTGGCTACTTCCTTATATATATTACCTTTTGAATAGAAAACATAACTCTTTGTCATTCGAAAATTAATAGTCGCCGATATTAATCTACTACATATTATGCTTATCAATATATTGCTGGTTATATATTGGAATAAAGTAAACATTATTGTATCAATAATTGAAGCTGCAAATGACGATATTAAAAATCTAAAAAGTACATAATATATTTTAAGTGAATCAAGCAATGGATTAAAATGAGAAGACGCATTATTGTTCTCATATTTCGTTTCTATGTTAAGTTCTGTCAATATCACTTTCCTCTTACAAGCGTAGATAAGCATGTCCATTTCATAGTCGTACCCGCTGCTTTTTATCGCTACAAGGTCATTGAGCATGCTTTTTGGAATACCTCTAAGCCCTGTCTGAGTGTCCGACACATTTTTTGAAGTAATCAACCAAAATATTATTTTCGTAATTTCATTTCCTATTTTGCTGCGAAAAGGAATATTTTGCTTGAACTGTCTTACGCCCAGCAACAAGCTCTCCTGCCCATTCTCTAAAGTGTAAGCCATCTTAACAGCATCTTCCGGGATGTGCTGTCCGTCAGCATCTAATGTCACGACACCGCGTAATGTGGTGTATGTATTCAAAATGTACCTGAAAGCTGTTTTAAGTGCTTCTCCTTTCCCTAGGTTTTCTTTGTGGTGCAATACAATTGCTTCTTTTCCTTTTTCTATATCATTAATGAATGATGCCGCGCATTGTGGTGAGCCATCGTCAACTATGACTATCTTTGAAGCACACAACTGCCTGAGATGCCTCACTATTTCGTTTAATGCTGCACCAGGTTTATATGCAGGTATGACAAATACAACATTTTCTATTCCGTTCGTTTTAGGTTCATTCATTGAGGTATGTAATCTATATTAACAAATTTGCTTAAATAATATATTTAATAAACATTTCCTTAAATTGATCTTTTTCCAATAATTTTATGAAAGAGATTATCGATTTGGAAACATTATTTATATTATCTTTTGTCGCAAGATTATGCCCATTAAAGTATGGATTTACATATCCCTTGTAGAGGCTTTTAACATATGCTGCAGTAATTCGTAAGGAGTTCTCATCATTGCGTGTATTTCTCATATTTTCAGTATGTTCAATGTTCTTAAATATTCCTGGCAAATCATAAAAGTTATTAACTTTATGAACATTTTTCAAAAAATCATAATACGTGTTCCCAAATATCACAACGGGTTTGTTTAATATTGCGGCCTCAAACCCTGAAGTACCTGTTATCGTAATGACTCCTGACGCCTTAGCGATTAATTCTTTGCTTGAGATTGATGGATTAATTAACCTGATATTTGGATAATATTTGAACCTTTCAAAGAATTGTTTACCTCTCATTCCTGAAGCTGTTGAATGATCCTTTATATACAATTTGTAAGATTGAGGTATCGTAACAGCAAGTGTTTCTAAAATATATTCTTGGTTAACATATAGCGAGGACTGTGCTGAAGTGCTTGCCTCTGGCTGGAAATGAACAAAATATATGAAGAATTTTTCTCCTGATACAGGAGAAGTTATAACACTTCTCAAGTATTTTCTACCACGTGGCATTTTCCAACGCCGTTGAACTAATAATTGTAGTACATTAGGCACTGAAGAATAAGTGAGTGCTTTTCGATTAAACAAATAAGACCAATAGAATTTAATTATTCCGCAACCAATTTTCTTAATAGCATTAAATTTCAGTGCATCAACAACTTTTATGATAAAAGTCCTGTTACTTTTGTACTTTTTTTCTATCTCCATATAACCAGGAGATGACATTTTATTGTATAGTATTTTTTGAGCCAACTCTTCTCCAATGGAATATTCACTTTTGTCAATTTTCCTATATTCTTCTTTAAATATTGGGTTTGCAGCACTTCGTCCTACAGAAAAATAGAATGAGTTATCAAGATATGCGGTTACAAGGCTTACGCAAGGAATATTATATTTCTTGGCTAAATTCTGGCATATAATTGAAAATGCTGAGTTAATAACTTCAAAGAATATATAATTAGGCATGTCAGTTTCAAAAATCTTTTTAAACAATAAATAATAACAATAGCTTGATCTTTGATAAAATTGTAAATTTCGATCTTTGTGATAATACACTCCTTCGGACATCTTTACAATGAACAATTCTGAGAAATTGAGTAATAGAAGTGTTTCACCAAGTTCATCTTCCATTTTTGACAACTCATCATCAGTATGGTTCCCAGAATAATTGTTCAGTTCTTTTTCAATACAATAGATTTTAATATTCGTATCTATAATTGGCCTTAAAGCGTTATAAGTAACAATTGTTGGTACAACACAGACAAAATCATAAATATTTTGCAGATTACTAATTACCCCACTGTACAACGAAACATATTCAATTCTTACATACAGTAATATCCGTTCTTTCATTGCCTCATATCCTTTTTATGATATTTTTAATTTGCCAGGTAAAAACACTTTTAGTAAATATTTAATGTCTTCTTTAGTTATTTCTCTAATGAGCCATAATGTTCCTGAATATAGCAGTGCAAACAATATGAACCTTATTGTGAGACCTGTAATTTCATTTATATTTGCGCCCAATGGTACTATACTAATTAAGAAGCCGGAAATCATTGCAACTGCTATGTGAAACAAAAATCTCCAGTACACTACAATCTTCATTTTTTTATATAAATATATTCCATTAAAAGAGATTGACATTATATATATAATCAACGATTTTACTGCTGGGGCAACGCTCTTTAGTCCAAACATTTTTATTCCCATGATGTGCTCAGGTATAAGAATTATGTTTAGAAGAATACCAACAACATATAGGATTATTGCAAATATTGATAATACTTTAAGGCGTTCAGCTGCCATTGTTATTGTGTCCATTGTTCTTGAAACGCTCATTAGTATTACTTGAATCATAAATACTCTAATAATGGGGACAACAGGAACATATTCATTGCTCATGAATAAACGCACAAATTCATTAGCATAAAAGAAAACAAATATTGATAGAAGCGTAACCATAAGAGATACATACTTTGTTGCCTTATTTGATGTCATCTGGATTGTATTAAAATCCTTGCGCGATGCCGATTCAGAAAATGAAGCATACAGGATTGTCATAATTGATCCAGAGGGCAGTAGCAACAACATATTGAATTTTTGGGCAGCTGCAAAATATCCAGCTTCAACATTAGAAATAAAATTTTTTACAAATATTGTGTCAAGTTTATCGTACAGTGTACCAAGAATTGTAATTGGCAAAAGCGGTATAACAAATTTAATATAATCTTTGCCAATGGCCTTATCATAGGAAAAGTTAAATAATGATATTTCATTCTTCAAAAAGCACCATGCGACAAATACTCCTATTATTGATTTGAAAAACAGTGCAAAGCATAGCACATTTAGGCTATGACTTGGATATATAAATAATATTGTATATATAAGACTAGACAAAGCTATTACAAAACCCATCAACTGAGATTTTTTTACTTCACGACCCGCGAGCAGGATAACACTTAATACCGTCATATATGCATCTGCAATATACGACACCATTAGTATTGAGAGTACGACAATCTCACGCATATCGCCGATCGTATGATTCCACTGCTTGTAAGTAACATATACAATAAACGATACAACAGATAAACAGATAAGAATGTTCTTAAGAAACATATATGTTGAATAATGCTTTTGTATTGATTCTTTTTCCGCAATGCGTTTAAAAAATACATTCTGAAATTGCATATCACTGAAAATAAAGAATAAGGCACAGGTTGAAAATGCATAACCATACAAACCATAATCCGCAGGATTAATTACCGTAAATATAAGTTTATTTGTTATTATACTTACTGCTATAATTAATATCTGTGATATGAACATCAGCACTGACTTACGCGCATTCATCGTTATTATTCCTAATTATACACATATAGTTAAATTATACATTCTTGTCATGAAAATGCATCAAGCAGTATTCATTTACAAGTGCCAATTTCACATTCTTAAAATATTCTTCAGAATAAAATTGCTCTCCCCTGAAAAATGGGTATGTCTCATTTGCAAAACCGGATTTGAAAATTGAAATACTCAAATCTTTTCTGCTGGGCATATCCTGCGATATCATTACATACGCGTTAAGGCCAAGATCATAGTAGCCGAAACCATTTTGTTTGAGATATTTAATGATCTCCCACTGGATTAGATGGCCAAGGCCGCGCATTCTATCAATTGATGGATCCATGGCCGCTGAACCATAATACGCTTTGCACTGACTTGTTATTACAAATGCAGCGCCAACAAAAGGTCCATTGCAGTTAATTTTAACTAAGGCAAGAATAGCATACCCCGATTTAATCCATTGATACATTATATCCCAGCTTTCATCGCGCCTTGTTTTCTTTCCAGCTGCAGTAAAATGCATGTTCTTATATGTAAGGAATGCTTCATCAGTAATATTGTTCTTATCAAATATTGAAACAGCATATCCTTGTTTTTCGGCAAATTTTATATCTGCCTTATGCCCCTTTCTAATATTTCTGAGAAGCTCATCTTCATTAAAATTCAAGTTAATTACGCTCGTAGAAATTGATGTATCAATAAAATCAAAATATATCAGAGGATTTATCTTATACTGTGACTGAAGTATCTTGTCGGATAATGGTTCAATAAAATATCTTGCGTACACAATATTGTATTCCGTTGCCAATTGATTGATATGCTCAAATATAAACTTTAGGATCTGTTTTGCATTATCCGTGCTCAAAGAAGTGCCTAAACAGGGATATGGCGTATTAGTATCAGTAAAAGCAAATTCTAATAGCTCTGGTTTCCCGTATATTGACTGAATGATAAGAGGTACAACAGCGACAAGAACCTTGTTCTGATAAACGAGGAAAGAAAGATTTTTACTCTTATCGTCAAATCTGCAATTCATTATATAATCAATAAAATGCGTTGTGTGCCTAAACCAAGCATTTGGGTTAGAAGCACAGAAATTATTCCATGTATCATTAAGTTCAGATGTAAGTTTTATTATTTCCATATTTCTCCTTTTTCTGGATGCTTGTTTATATAAAATTTCTGAAACAATTCATTTTTGTACAAATTGAACAAACATTCTGTACTGCAAATACTTCATAGTTATAATACAGAATCTAAGTATTTTTGAATTACAGATTTGTTTTTAATGCTGTACGAGTAAATGCCAAGTACTTTAGTTATTGTTCTGCGTAAATAATAGAACAATACCTTGGTTTTTATGGCAAAACTTGTCTCTGAAAACAAAAAATTAATTATCGCTGTTTTTTTAAAATCTAACTCATTAAGTTTGTACCATAATAAAAGTGCATTTTTTTTATTTTTTAGGTTCTTCTTTATTATTTCTGCGTTTGTTACATTAGTATATTTCTCTAATATTATTTTTAATTTGTTCATGTCGTTGTCCAAATTAAAATCCGAAAAGTTTTTAAGATGTATTCTGTATAGTATTAACGGTTCGGCAATTACATATATGGAATTTTCTAAGTTTTCGGCTATATTCAGCCAAAAGTCATAGTCCTCAGCACCACAAATATTAGTGTTTTCATTTATGTATCCAACCGTAGTAATTACATCTTTTTTTAATAACACAGTTGAGTTATAAATTAGGTTGTTTTGTAGTAAAATCTCAATGTTTAGAGTCATGTCATTGGTTTGTTTACTCATCAATTTAATTAATTTATTATTTTTGAATGATATAGCGTTAGATGAGACCAACTGTAGATTATTGTATTGTTTGAATATTGCTATTTGCTTTTCAAGCTTATGTGGCAGCCATAAGTCATCATCATCACAAAATGCTATAAACTTACCAGCAGCTTTGCGCATTCCAAAATTTCGGTTCACTGCAATTACACCGTTGTTTGGATTTCTAAAGTACTTAATACGCTTATCAGTTATATTTTTTATATATTCTTTTGTCCCGTCCGTTGACATATTGTCAACGATTATCACCTCAAAATTACTATATGTTTGCGCAAAAATTGAGTTGAGGCATTGCCTTAACATATCTTTGCGGTTAAATGTTGGTACTATAATTGATATAAGGTTTTCTGGCATTTTAATTTGTGCTCTTAGCGTTGAACCATTTTTTGCAGTTAAGCAATGTTGAATCAACTTCAGTGTTTATATCACCTGTTAGTTTAAAGCCAGTAGCTTTAAGTTTATCTATAACATAATTTAGTGTTGAGCCAGTGTTTGCGCCTACACTTGGCCTTAAAATTGTAAGTTTTTGTTTTAAAACCACTTCTGTCCTGGTTGCAACTATTTGAGCGATTTCAAATATGCTTTTTGAATTTTCCCCACCAAGGTTAAATATGCCATCTAAAAGTTTAGATGGTTCTATTGAAATAATATGTTCAACGGTTCTGGCAACATCTGATAGGCAAATGAAATCGCGTAATTGTGTGCCGGATGTTTTAAGTGTTAGTTTGCCAGTTCCTACCGCTTGTTTGCAGAGGTCATTTGCTATGAGTGTCCAGCGGTTAACATTTTTAGTTAAAGGTGTGCCAATGGCATTTGACAAACGAAGTGATATACCTTGAATTTTACCTTGCTTGTGTGCATCACGAATATAATCTTCTGAGTTTTTATGGGTTATTGCATAAGGATGTACTGGCTTTGCTAAGGTTTCTTCAGTAATAATGCCTTGTAGTGGTGTACCATAGATATGCGCAGTTGAAAAATAGACAAATCTGTTGGTTTTATTAGCGATTGACGCATCTAAGAGGTTTTTTGTGCCTTGAGTGTTTACCAATGCAGCAAGTTCTGGGTTTGCGGCACTATCAATTTCGTTAAGCGCTGCAAGATGTATAACGCAGTCAATTCCTTCGGTTGCTTTCAGACACTGTGAGTAATTAAGAATGTCTAACAAAACTACCTTTGCGCTTATTAGCTCTCGTGGTATTGAGTTTTGAGTTAAAGATCTTGAGCAAAGAGTTACTTGATATTTGTTTATATTTAATAAATGCTGGGCTATTCTGCCGCCTAAATATCCTAACCCACCAGTAATTAGAATATTCTTCATCTGTTTTTAATTTCCCAATTGTAGGGTATTTTAGGTGTCGTTGGTTCTAATCGCATTATTTCGTTTGGGTTGTGAGGAATTGTTGAACAATTTGCAATAATGACTGTTTGTGTGCCGATGCCTTTAAAGCCGTTCCAGACAAGTGGTGGTATTGTTACAAGGGAATAATTTTCCTGCCCGATAAAAATTTCCTGCAGTTCTCCGTTTGTTTTACTATCTTTTCTGTCATCAAATAATACAAGCTTAATATTTCCAAAAACAACAGCATAGTTTAACTCCATTTCTTTATGTAAGTGCCATGCCTTTACCGCACCAGGATAAATGCAAGAAAAATAAATTTCTCCAAATGTTTTGAAGTTTTTTGAGTCACACCTTAACATCTGCATTATTTTACCGCGCTCATCAGGAATTTGCTTTAATGGTGTTATTATCACTCCATCAATCATTTTGACGCTCCCAACTTATTTTTTTACAACCAATAAATATGTAAGACAAATGTTATCTACAAAAAACTTCTTGTCTATCTTTAATGCAATAAAATCTAATGCATAAAACATAAATCTCCTGAAAGCCTTAAAAAAAATATTGTTTATTTTTAGATCACATAAATATAAAATAATTAATTGGCCTATTGTAGCAAGACTTCCTTCCAATGGTTTTATTTCAATAATTATAAATCCATTTTCCTTAAACAATTTTTCAATGGAATATTTTGTAAATCTGTAGTAATCATACGGTTCTGCATGTAATTTCCACGTCATAGGTATAGTAAAAATTCCATAGCCGTCTTTTTTTAAAATATTGTGACATTTGGATATAAATTTATTTGTTTCTAAAACATGTTCCAACACTTGATTACAAAGCAATGTGTCATATTTATTGTCATAGCTTTTGTCTAAATCTAAAAAATTACAATACAAATCAACTTCTGTTTTCTCTTTATAATGTGCCTCATTCTGAATTGACTCTTCTATTCCAAAATGACTATTAACATAATTTTTAAAAATATTTTTATATGGTTTTGTTCCACACCCTACATCTATTAAACTTCCCTTAGCATATTTTTGGGATGCTTCAATCATTGATTTTTTTATATTCAACTCTGCTATTTTTACAATGTTATACACTTTAACGTTTCTCCCCCCATATATTTCTTTATCTGTTTTTTTGAAACTTCCAACATATCGCTTTTTTTTGCAAATTCTTTGTACCAATCAATAGTGTTTATTACCGACGTTTTAAAACCCCATGTTGCGTTCCATTTGAGTAAACTGTTTGCTTTGTCGCAGTTTAAATGTAAAAGCCCTGCTTCATGTGGAGCATTTTTTTCTTTAATTACATCAATTTTGCCACTACCCCACTGAGTTATTGCAAGTTTTACCAATTCATGTACGGTTTTAATTGAAGATGAGTCGGGACCAAAATTCCATGATCCAGAGTACTTTTTGGGGTCAGCTAATAATTTTGAGGCAAGTGTAATATAGCCGGAAAGTGGCTCTAAAACATGCTGCCATGGGCGGGTTGAGTTTGGATTCCTGACAATTACAGATTTTTTTTGTGAAAGCGCTTTT
>Ga0247841_10004444_pt1 | contig 24083 bp, 19 predicted proteins | sample LaCruzMarch2015__2_FD_192410 | JGI IMG/M metagenome (GOLD analysis project Ga0247841, IMG submission 192410) | Freshwater microbial communities from meromictic Lake La Cruz, Castile-La Mancha, Spain - LaCruzMarch2015_18m | ecosystem: Environmental > Aquatic > Freshwater > Lake | place: Spain... | reverse complement strand
TGCCGGTGCGCGAGCTGCTCCTGGCCGACAAGGCGGAACATATCATCCCCCGGCTGACCAGCAATCAGATCTCCCCCGATAACCGCTGGGGCTTTAAACTGAACGTACCCCAATACGTCCATAACCGAGGCGAGTTCTACAATCTCAGTATCAGCCGGGGCACCCTGACCGAAGAAGAGCGCTTCATAATAAACGATCACATTGTCCAGACCATCATCATGCTCTCTCAACTGCCATTTCTAAAACATTTGAAACATGTGCCGGACATTGCCGGCGGCCATCATGAAAAGATCGACGGTACCGGATACCCGAAACACTTGCATCAGGATGAAATGAGCTGGGCGGCGCGGATCGTCGCGATTGCAGATATTTTCGAGGCCCTGACGGCGGTGGATCGTCCATACAAAAAGGGAAAAACACTCTCCGAAGCCCTAAGTATTATGAACACCATGAAGCATAACGGCCATGTGGACCCGGAACTCTTCCAGCTGTTTTTGCGCTCGGGCGTGTACCAGCGCTACGCCGAGCGCTTCCTGAAGCCGGAGCAGATTGACGCGGTGAATATTGACGTTTATCTGAGCTGACTAGAATAAGATTCACGTGACCAGGACGCTCAATTATAAGGCGGGTGAGATGATCCGCAAGGAGGGAAAATAGGTATGATAGCGGGCTGCATCACGTGTCAGCAGCGTCATGCCGCCGACCTGCGCATGGGCGCCGATATAGAAATCGGGCAACGGCGATCTTTTCTGTCCGCCTTTGCGACGATAATCGAGAAAACACTCGCCCGCGAGAAACGCTGCTTCCCACGGCAGGGGCAGACGGCGGAAATAAGTTATAGGCAGTGCCGCGTCGAGCTCTTCCACCTTTTCGAACCTGATCGAGACCTCAGCATAGATGATCGGATTGACGGCCAGGATATTGGATTGCGCGCAATCGGCCAAGGTTGTCGCCGACCAGGAAAACCAGCTTCCATCCTCCGTCAGGATATCCAGGATAACGCTGCTGTCAACGAGAATCTCCATCATTCCCTCGTCATGGCGAGAATCTCATCGGTGCGCAAAGCCACGGTCCCCTTGCCCTTCATGCGGGCAATCAGATCCTTCCCACGGCCTGCGTCGTTCTCGGCTTTCTGAAGGAATACCTTGTCGCCGGAGACGAAAAATTCAACCTCCGTGTTCGCCAGAAATCCCATTTGCTCACGAACATTCTGAGGAATGGTGACCTGACCTTTTGATGTGATCCGCATGTAACTCCCCCTTCCTATTCTTACTGGGTTTAGTCTTACCAAACCACCTGCAAATGTCAAGGGGAAAAGGTGCGAATGGTTTGAGTGATTTTTTTACTGATGCGCCTTACCGGGGATCTTCCACCGGAAGTCTGATAGCCAACATTAATTTTTCCTCCTTGCGATACGAGTATAGCAGGGTGAGATGCTAAATGTCAATAAATTACCGCGGTAAAACCGTATCCGAGGCCCTACGAATTATGAACGGCATGAAGAATGATGCTCATGTAGACTTGGAACTTTTCGAACTGTTTTTGCGATCGGGAGTGTACCTGCGCAACGCCGAGCGCTTCCTCCGGCCGGAGCAGATTGACGCGGTCAATATTGACGAGTATCTGGGCTGACAGATGTGAATCTGCTCCAGGATATCATCCTTGTCTCTTTTCGGTGTGTCCTACTGCTGAATCGGCGGCAGGAACCCCGTTCCGGCCTTCTGATCAAGCTGGATGGTGAAGTCGTCGTAATAAGTTGATGTTGCAGTATCACTGGACGTCATCAGAGCGATGTTGTCGCCGTTGCCTCGAAAGTCGGACGGAGCAACGAATCTGAAATCTGCAATCGTGCTGGTCGGAGGTCCGGCGCTCCAAATCGGAGTATTCAGCTCCTGGATCTCAATAACGGCGCCCGGCTCGTTGATGGAAGGGAGCGCCCCTATAGAATTAAAGCCGGTCCATTTCACCAGCGTCACATAGTCATTGAATGCGTTTAGATCGGTAAGGTCGTCGGGCGGCCAGTTCACGCTGTCACGGGGGTTGGCCAGCCGTATGTTGTCTGTCTCGACAACGGGGATGGTGGCTGTCCCCTGGGCGGTTGGCCTGGTAAAATAAACCCTGATGTAAGTTTTTTTGGTCCCGCCATAAAAGGTCACCGCAGTGGCAAGCTGTACGCCGTTTACGTAAAGGTTTTCCCCGCCGGAGAATAAGCCGCCCGTCTCCGGGACGTTCGCCAGAACTAAAATTCCTTCGGCGTCGCTGTCTTTCCAGGAACCGCCGGTCAGAATCGGCGTCATAACGACCCGGCCGCTCTTAGTGCCAGTCGAATTAGTGATAACGTCGCCCTCCTTGATCGGCACGCCCGGACTGCTCAACCCACCCCCGTTATTGAACTTCAGCCACCTTCCCTCCGCAATCCGTACCATCAGCGTGGACCAGTTGACGAGACGGTACGCCTTAGTGCCGCTGTTGTATGTCACAATTCCGTTCCCGTCGAGCTCAGTCAGGGGCCGATAGGCCAGCCATTTTAAGCCCGCACTGGTGCGCTGCCAGAGGACAATTGCCGGCTTTGAGTAGCGTTCCAGCTGGTCGGAAGAAACCTCCAGGTCCTTGTTGTCCGATTGGGTGGCTAAGCTGAAGAGGTTGCCTGGGTTGTCGTCATCCGTATAATCCGGGATTAGAGCCGTGGCAATGTCGCTCGGCGCGGTCCATCTCCCGCTTGTACTCGTCCTCGTCTGTCTCGCCTTGATAAAGGAAACGCCATAGGAGTATAATGTGGGGGGGACGGCAGTGTCATACCTTGCCCTGAAGTTCATCCCCGCAAAGAAGTAGGGCTGGGTGTTGTAAACCTTTACCTGAATGTCATAGGAGAGGAATCCCTGAGCATCCAGCCAGGCCTGGGCAAGGCTGGTGTTGGAATACCCGTTGAAGAATGCAATGGCCCAATTGCCCGGCATTATCACCGAAGAAGTTGTGGTATCCATTTTCAGGGCGCTTCCCCCGTCAACCGTCTGAGCGCTGTATGTCCCGCCGCCGCCCCCGGTTGGTGCCCCCCATCCTGCCACGCTGTCCATCCGATCAATATCTTGCTGCTTCGTGAACCCTCTCTGGCCGCTGACCGGGACGTTATAGATTACTTCGCGGGAGGTGTTGCCGAGGATGCCGGTGGAAGAAAGGCGGAGAAACTTGTCGAGGACGACCTTTGTCGCCGCAGTGATGCTCACGGCGCTTGTCCAGTTCACGTTCTGGTTTCCATCGGACAGGGTGACGTTGGAGAGAATAGTTCCCGTGCGCTTCGTATAGTTGAAGACCGCCCCGCTCGGAATTCCTGCCGGGGTGGGGTATAAGATGAAGTTGCCGTTCATCAGCGGAAAGACGCCAGAGCCGTTTCCGCTCAGGGTCAGGCTACCGCCCTTGGAGAGGCTTTGCGCGCTTCCGGGTTGCGTCACGGGCTGCACATCCAACTGCGGGGTAGCGGTGATCAAGGGCAAGGCGGGAGACAGACCGCTAAAGGTAATCGTCGTCCCCGCACCGCTGCCGGAGGTGTAGGCGTAGTCTTTGTAGGAGTTATCTATGGCTACCACCCGTATCTGGCCGGCGGAGCCAGCGGCGAAAGCGTCGGTGAACTCCGTAGGGATTGTTCCATAGACCTGGGTGGTGAGCGTGGTCGCCCCGGCGGCGGCCGCCTGGGTCTTGAACCAGAAAGGAAAAACTCGTATCTTGAAAGAGCCGGCGTTGTTCAGGAGATTGCAGGTCTTGCCGCCTCCTGCCACGCCGCCGTTCAATTCCGTCATCACGGCCAACTTTAGCGCGTCGCTACTGGCGTTGAGATACTGGCTGGCGGCATAACGGAATCCCGACTCCGCCAGGTAATAGGTCTTCCGGCCCTGGTCGGCGTAAGCCTGATTCATGTAAGAGGCGGAGAAGAGCGGCAGCATGGCTGCGCCCAGGATCGACATGATAACCATCGTTATGATCAGACCGATCAGGACGCTCCCCCGGGTGCGGAAAACGCTGGAGCGAAGCGGAATGGCCCCGCGCCGGATGGCAGAAAACAGGGCGCTGGTCAGGATCAGTGAAACCAGCAATAGGAAGGGAATCGCCAGGGGCGCATAGACCAGAAAAAAGGTCAAGGCGACGACGGGGGCAAGGAGACATCTGAGCGACAACATCGCGAGGGGCCGGTTGCGGATAAGATCGGCCGCCGCCGGACCATGGGCGTAGTATTGATCGACAAGCCACCGCCCTCCCCTCCAGGGAAGCAGGTAACGGTCACGAAAATCCGTCAGGATCTGCACCATTGGGTGCCCCGGATCTCCGTAGGCCGCCGTCGCAACGAAACATCCATAATTCTTGGCCGAAGGCGGCGTCGCACTGGGGACAGCACCACCTATGTTCCTGTTGTTCCTCGGAGCCACGCGATTGACGAAGGTCAGGACGCCGCCGCCCGTCCGGTTGATCTGCAGGTTGATGTCGATGGTCGTGAGCGTGGTGATGTCGTTGATGGCCAGCCAGGTCGAAGCGGTCTCAACTGCTCCGGATGAGGGGTTTCGGGAGTAGTAGGTAAGCGTGAAGGCGCTGACGTTGCCGATCAGAATATCCCCGTTTGCAAGGGTAGACGGGCTAAGAGCGATCTTCACGGCCCCGTTGTCCAGCCCTATGATCCTGTCGATGGTCCCCTTTCCATCGCTGTTGTTTATAGGAAGGGCCGTCGCCGTGGCATCGGAGGGGATGTTGATCATTTCGATGATTTCCCTGGTTATCCGGGACATCGCCAGTTGAGACTGCTGGGCCATCGTTGCGTTTTCCCGCGTCGTCATGTACCCCTGAACGACTTGAGCAATGGCCATCCCGGCCATAGCGGCCAGTATCCCCACCAGAATGAGGGAGACGATGATCTCGATTAGCGTGAAACCCGCCTGCGACAAGTTGCCGCGCCCGTTGTGGATCGAAAAGCGGCTTTGCGACCTCCGTGGGGCCTGCGACTTCGTTCTGAATGCCTTCGTTATAGACATGATCCTACTCCGTAAAAAGCGCGGTGACCGTCAGATTCTGGTACTTGATGGTGACCTTGAGGATCTTGCCGGTGCCGTCAGGCTGTTCGGTGGCCGGACTGCCGGAAGGGAAGGAGATCCGATGGTTGTCCACAACGGTGTACGAGTGAGTGGGGTCGGCATAGCTCGTTTGCGTCGTCCCTTCCGCCCCGATGTTGGCAATGAAGGTGGTCAGGGGGGTCTTCGACGTGTTCATCAGGTATTTGTAATCTGAGCTAATGTTCTCCATGATCTGGTTCAGATAGGCGCCGTTCTGAGCGAGGATAACGGGATTGGCGCTCTGCACCACGGTCGAACCCATGAAGGTGACCAGCATGACGCCCAAGATGGACGCCACGACCAGGGAGACGATGACCTCGATCAGAGTGAAGCCCCTGGCGTCTTTCATTCTGCCACGAAACCCTTTGCAATGCATGGACTTCCTCCGCGATAGCTTACGGGATGAACCCGGTGTTCTTCGTCACGGTGATATTGCCACCGTTGGTTGTTATCGTAACATCTGCAGTCAGTGAAGCCGGAGGAGTTCCGGATGCTGCACATGGACTACCGTATCCATCGAATGTGATCCTCCCTCCAGCCGGCGGCGTGATCGTCAGACCAGAATTCTTGGCCGTCAGGCTAACCGTCGCATTGTCTTCACCTGGCAGCAGGATCGGTGTTGTTGATCCGACGCCCTGAAAAAGGTAGTAGATCGTTGAGGAATTGAAGTTGATACCATAGTAGTCGCTCGAATTCATCGCCCGGGACTGGGCGTAACGGAGATGGCCCTTCACTACATCCACCTGGGAAACAAGATCGTAGGCTCTCGTATCGCCCATGCGGGACACTACGACAGCGGCGATGATCCCAATGAGCAGCAAGACGGCGATCGTCTCAATCATGGTGAACCCACCATTTCGGATGGCCCGTCGTGCTGATGACGCCCCCTTTTCCTCTTCCCCGGTGAACATGATCCGCAAAAGCTCCTTTTATCCGATCAGATGCCGTAGTTTCGAATAATATTCATAATATACCCCGTTAGCGTGTTTTGCTTTGAACAATAACTTCCAATATTTTTCTTGTCAATATTTTTGTGTCAACATAACCCGCGTATTTTCTTGACAGACAATAGCCATCCCTCTATACTAATACTTAAGGAGGGTTACGAAAATGCCGCAGCAACTATATGAAAAAGGGAAGCTCTATGATTTGTCCATTATCGATCTGAAGCCCGATACCGGCCAACCGAGGAAGGTTATGGATCCCCAGTCCCTCGAGGAGCTGGCCGCATCGATCAAGACCCGCGGCATCATCCAACCCATCCTCTTTCGGGTCGCCGACGACAGCCCCTATTTGCTCATCGTCGCCGGTGAGCGCCGCTTAAAGGCCGCCCAGACAGCCGGCCTCCTGATCATTCCCGGTATGTGCGTGGAGGGCAACGCCGCAGAGATCGCCCTCATAGAAAATATCCAGCGCCAGGATATCACCTGTGTGGAAGAGGCGGAAGCGTTTCAAAAACTCATGGACGTTGAACAATACACCCCGGACCAGTTAGCTTCGGTCATGGGCAAACCCCGCACCACAATAAGCGATTCCCTTTACCTGATGCGCCTTCCCCAGGAGATTCGGGACGATTGCCGGGGCAACCGTAAAATCAGCAAGACCAGGCTGATCGAAATTTCGCGGAAGAAACAGCAGCGCGCCATGACCTCGGCCTACGCCAAATACAAGGAAGAACTGCAGCAGGAGCAGGAAGGGGTAAAGCAGATTAGAGAGAAACTATCCGCAGCCTCAAGCCTTTGCCAGTCCCTCGACAAGTCGCGGGAAAAACTGGATAAGTCCGACATCGCCGACTGGTCCGCTGATGACGTCATGGCGGTAAATGCTTCAATAAGCAACATTAGGGAGGCCCTCGACAACTTCACCAACCCCCCCGCGTCAACCAACCTTGCATAATATTGGGAGAATGACGCCAGCGAACCGGAAAAAGCTTATATGCAAAATGAACTTCCCCACAGCAAGCTTGGGGAATATGCCCCGAGAGATTCAAGGGCAGGCACTCTCAAACCGCCGGTTGCAGCTTTATGACCGGCGGTCACATATTGACCGCTAAAATTTTCGTGCGGTAGCATCATATATTAATAATAACATATACTTACACCGTTACGGGCCCCGTAAAATTTTGAAAACAGCCTTTCGCCACCCTGAAACAACTAAATACGGTCAATATTTCGCTGTATTTCATCGATGAATTAGGTTGATTCATGAAAAGAAAAACAGCGATCATCATCGGAGCAGGTCCCGCAGGGCTTACTGCAGCCTACGAACTGCTGCAGAAAACCGATATCCGGCCGGTCTTACTTGAGCAGACCGGCCACATCGGCGGTATTTCCCGCACCTTCAATCACCACGGCAACCGCATGGATATGGGGGGACACAGGTTTTTTTCCAAATCAGACCGGGTGATGAAGTGGTGGCAGGAGATTTTGCCGCTCCAGGGATTCCCATCGAAAGACGATATTCTTCTGAGCCGTCATAAACCGCTTTCCAAGGCCCCAGGAGCGCCGGATCCGGAGAGATCTGACAAGGTAATGTTGCTCCGCGACCGGTTTTCCCGCATTTATTATCTTCGGAAATTCTTCGATTATCCCGTAAAACTCAACGTAACCACTCTTAATAATCTGGGCGTAAACCGCATTGCCAGAGCCGCTTTTAGTTATCTGAAGGCCCGTGCCTTTCCCATACGTAACGAAAGGTCCCTTGAGGATTTTATGATCAACCGCTTCGGAAGAGAGCTGTATAATACCTTTTTCCGCGATTACACTGAAAAAGTCTGGGGTGTTCCCCCGACAAAGATACAGCCGGACTGGGGCGCCCAGCGCATCAAAGGGATTTCTATCAGCAAAGTGCTTACCCAGGCCCTCCGTGCGGCGTTGCGAGGGGGGAAAAGCTCCCTTGCCCAGCAAGAGACCGAGACCAGCCTTATCGAGCAGTTCATTTACCCAAAGTTCGGGCCTGGCCAATTGTGGGAAGAGGTCGCTGACGGGATAACAGCAAAGGGCGGGGAGATCCATTTTCACAGTAAGGTATCCTCACTGGAATACGGCAAAAACATGATAATGGCGGTCGAGGCTACGGATACGAAGACAGGCGCAAAAACCAGGAGGCCCGGTGACTATTGTTTTTCTTCGATGCCGGTGGGCGAACTTATCAGTATCTCCGGAGGCGCAGCTGACGAGAATGTCCGCGCCGTGGCCGACGGTTTGGTTTACCGCGATTTTATGACCGTCGGGTTGCTGGTAAAAAAGCTCGCCATCGGTAATACATCAAAGATCAGGACCGTCGCCGGCATCGTCCCCGACCTGTGGATATACATCCAGGAGGGAGATGTCCGCTTCGGTCGCCTCCAGGTATTCAACAACTGGAGCCCCTACATGGTCAAAGATCTTGAGCACACCGTCTGGCTCGGTCTTGAGTATTTCTGCAATGAAGGGGACGAACTATGGACCATGAATGATAATGGGTTCATGGAAATGGCGGCCGGCGAACTTGCCAAAATAGGCATCATCACTCGTGATGATGTGCTGGACGCCTGCCTGGTGCGGGTTCCCAAGGCGTATCCGGCATACTTCGGCACCTACAAAAGATTCGATGAGATTAGGCGCTTTACCGACCGCTATGAAAATCTGTTTCTCATTGGCCGGAACGGTCAGCATCGCTATAATAACATGGATCATTCCATGCTCACCGCGATGACGGCGGTGGACAACATTGTCGCCGGCATTACGGCCAAAGACAACATCTGGGACGTGAATACTGAGGAAGATTACCATGAAAAACAATCTTGACGGCTTCGTAAAAAGTAGATTTTGCCCTGTTTTGTCATTCCGTGCTTGACACGGAATCCAGTGTTTTGTTCATGGTTCCCGACTTTCGTCGGGACGACGTCTGGATTCCGGCTGCCGCCGGAATGACAAAAACTTTAATTTTCGACTTTTTGCGAGCACGTCAATCTTAGGAGCTCATCATCTATGCCGGATGACAACGTAGCAGAAACGAAAAGGAAAGGGATCTTGTCTGCTGTTGGGAAATATGGGATTGTGGGCGTGCTATTGTTCACGGCCCTGCTGCATCTCAATTTCATTGACATAAGCCAAATCTGGGATGGATATATCTATTATGCGGAGTTGCTGAAAGCCCTGCGCGAAACCGGGTCCTGGCAGGATTTTCTGCATAATTTTAATATTGCCGGTCATCCTACCATGGGATATATGGCCCTGATGGCCGTCGGTCAACTGATAGATTATGGAAACCCTGTCCTGTTGAACGGTTCCAACCTCTTGTTGCTCCTCCTTGCCGTGTGGGCATTCTATAAAATACTTCGTTTTTTTTCTCCCGCGGAAGATGACCGGCTTGAGATACTTATGATCACGCTCCTGTTTGCCCTCAATCCCTTATTATTTGGAGCCGCGATTTTCTTCAATGTTGATTTTCCGGTGGCGATTTTCCTGGTTTGCGTTTTGTACGCCCTCCTCTACGAAAAATATTTTCTTGCCGGCCTTTTCGGCTTGTTCCTGGTATTCTCAAAAGAAACGGGGATTATTCTTTTCGGAGGAATCATAACGTTGTTCATTTTTGTCCCCATCCTGTCCCGGTTTGTCCCCCTGCTGCACCTTTATGCCCAATCCGGATCGATGATGCGCCTTCGGGATCAATGGCAGTCTACCGCTTTAAAGACGATATGGGTTGCTTTACCGCTGCCGCTGTCTCTGTATTTCTACCTGATATATAATTCGCCACAGAATTGGATCGGAGGGCCGATAGTTTCTCTGGGCTGGGATGGCCAGATCGCCCTTACCCGCTTATTTCAGATGTTTGGAATGAACTTTCAGTGGTTGCTGTCCCTTTGCATTCTTTTCGCTTTGCTACGGATTTGCTTTGCCAAGATAAACGACTTGAAGGACTTATCTGCCTGGAAAGAAAACAAATATTATTCAGGCGCCTTGATCCTCCTTTGGGGTGGCTTTGTGGTGATGAATCTGTTTTTAAAGACATTTACCAACGTCCGTTATGTTCTGCCCGCAATAATTTTTTTGATCCTGTTCTTCTCTTTTTCCCTTAGAAAACTAATCATCAGCCGTAGCTCACGGTTAGCGATAATAGCGGTAATTACCGTTCTCACGGGTTGGCAGGTTTTTCAAACCGTTGACCCGGTATCGCGGGCGTTTTTCGGAACGGTCCCCTTCGGAAATCATGAGATTTTAAAAATGACCTCCATCACCGGCGAGTGCTGTGGTCGCGCCGGCAGAGACCAGCTTGTCTATAATTCCGAATTTGCTATGATTCCACGCCTGGTCGACAGGATGTATGCCGAAATTCCGATCACCGGAGAGTCAAATATTATTCTGAACCCCCTGGCCAATTTTAATATATTTACCCCCGTAGATACGATGTCACGAAAAAGAACGATGAAATCAGACCATGCTTTCTTATCTCATGTGTATGGTTTTGAGCGAATCATGCAGTGCGATCTTCCGGAAAGGGGGTATTATGTACATATGCCATGGATGGAAGATGCTAAAAAAGAGCTGGATTTCGTACGGTATTTTTTTGAGGTGCAGGATAAAAAGATAATCGCCATCAACGGCTATTCCCTGGACGTGTATCCCGTTACGGCCCTGCGGAAAAAGTAATTCCGTGTCTAAATCTAAGGGGAATCCCAGCCAAGCATGGACAGGTTCTTCTGAATTTTCTGGGTGTACTCCGTGTCCGTGGGGGGTGCCTTCATCCTGGCGATTTTCAGAAATGTGACCGCTTCACGGATCTTGCCCACAGACGCTGCAGACACACCCAGTTGATAGATTTCCTTATAATCCGTATTCAGGTTAAACGGGTTAACGTATTTGGAAAGCACCCTGTAAGCTTTTTTGTATTCCTTCAAGTTGTTATAGGAAGCATGTAAGTTCCAGTACACGTTTTCCGCCTTGGACGTTCGCCCCATATCCAGTGCCTTTTTATAGAGACGGGCGGCATCTTCGTACCGCCCCATCCAGAAGAGAGCGTCACCTTTCAAGGCGTAGCCGTGAGATTGCTCTGGATAAAGCCGAATGATCGCTTCCGCATGAGACAGGGCTTTATCGTATTGCCGGTGGACGACTGAGATGCTCGAAAGTATTTGGTGAGCTCTATAATTCGCTGGGTCCTGGTTGAGTATTCGCGATGCCTCGGAAAAAATCTCCGCGAGCTTTGCAGCGCTTTCATCCGCATATATGACCCCCGAGTATTGGAAGGGATCAATGGCTTTCAAGGCGTATCGCTCGGCCAAGTCAGCATGGTGGGACTTATTGACATATAACAGTTCCGCTTGGTCGAAAAAGACGGGGACAAATTCTGGATGGTTCGCAACGACCCCCTTGAAATAAGGCCTGTTCAGGGAAACGGAGATGAAGGAAGGATCGTATTTCTGGATGAATGCCTTGAAGGAGTTGGCGTCGAAAAAGGCGTTTTGCGCGGCGGAAAAATCCGTATCGCTGAAAATGGACATCTGCATATCCATGTATATCTTGAATTTCTGGTTCAACGCCCAGGGAAGATATCCTCCCGTATTCGTTTCGCCGAGAATCTTTCCGCCCGGAGTGTGCTGATTCAAGAACCGTACAACCCCGGTAGGGATATTCGACGGAGAAAAAGGATAGGCTGGCCGGTTACTCAACGTGCCGTGGAAGACCAGAAACGGTATGACGACCAACACGATAGGGAGAGCGAGATCGACAAACCTGCGGGGAAACCGGTCCTTCTCCGCAAGCAAGCGCACACCGTGGTGCAGCAGAGGGATGGACAAGAGCATAAACTCATAGATAAATCGAGAACTTTTGACAAGTAGCAGGAACGAACCAACAAACAGGATGACATGACTGATGCGTATGTTCCTTTTGAATAAACTGGTCAAAAAGGAGGCAACGGTGAGCACTACGATGATGTTTCTAAGTGAGGCGATAAAGTCATTAACCGTGACAGGAGCAAAAAAAAGGAAATTAGTGAACTGGATACGGTGCATCTCTGAAACATAAAGATGCGTTTGGGAGGATACTTCAAAGGGGCTCCTTACCAGTTCAACCACAAAAGGTGTGATAAAAATAGTGTAAAATACAGATATTAATAGCAAATTTGTTTTTTTATTTACCCCAGGGTCTTGATGCCTGTTTCTGAACTGCCGCCAGTATCTTTCCGCTAAGTAGGCAAAGACGATCAGGAACATCACCGGGTATTCAATCCCGTGGACATTGGACCAGAAGATCCCTATCAGTGGGAGAAGCCAGATTTTGTCCCGCTTGAATTCCAGGATGTAGAGAAAAACACAGATGAACAGGTAGGAAAAGAGATGGGGCCGCACCGCTGTTTCCCGGTAGAGGATCACGATTGCGCAGGCGACGAACAGGAAAAGACCGAGCAGCAGTTCCGTCCGGTTCTTATACTGGCGGACAAAGGAAAGGCAGATGAACAGGGCAGTCAGGAAATAGAGGAGGCACCGCAGGACAATCAGGCCGTAATAATCTGTCCATTGAAAGATCTTGTAAACGATGACCTGGAATAGCCAGTAGTAATTGTACCACGACTTGGGAGGGGTGATATAGGAAAAGAAGGCATCCCGGGCGATCGTCCCGTTCTGCCAGAAATACCTCCCACCGGAGAGGTGATACCACAGATCGGTGTCGGTGATCACAATAGGCCAGGAGATGAAATAACCAATCAAAAGCAGGAAGAATAAGGCAATCAGAGATATCTGGTAATATCTGTGTTCAGTTATTTTCTCGTATAGGTGTCCTTCGAAGTAATCTGGTGTCATGGTATCTTCTACTATGGAAATGACTCAATGGAATCCTTGTTACACCGGCAAAAAAAAGATAGCTGACCCTCTTTGTGATCAGCTATCTTTACTTTCAGCTACTATTGTTGCTTTGGTTCGAAATATACAACAATCGTCACAACAATATTGCCCGCACATTCGCAGGAGACAAGGTCATCTAATCATGCATCCTAAAGGTTTTGGTATTGTTAGCACCTATACCTTCGTTCCATTTGTCGGGGCCGCTTGTAATCGTAATCCTTGTTACGCCGCTGGCGGTGGTATAGCTTCCTACAAAATCCCCAACATTAGCGCTCGCGTTATCTGTTGGCCCGGCGGTTGCGTTATATGCACCATTTAAAAGCCCCTTCGCATAATCCTGCGTTGCGGCCGATTGCAGCGCACCTAACGCTCCCTGAGCAGCCTTTACTCGAGCATCGGATTGCATGTTTAAATACTTGGGTATTGCTACGGCCGCCAAGATTCCCAAGATGACGAGGACTGCGATGATTTCGATTAATGTAAAACCCTTCTGATTCCTTAACATTTTAACCTCCTATTATTTTGTCACATTTCAACTTTATTCTCGATAGGAAGACAACTCCACGATTTTCCTTTAAGGCTTCTTCTTTTACTTGTCAAGGCCCTATTCACATTTTGAGAGTTTTTTTCAGGTTGGAATCTTTTCTGTTCATTATTTGGCCATCTTTGTCAAATCCCACATGGGCATGTAAATCGCCAGGGCGAAAAACCCGACGACAACGGCCAGCCCGACGATGAGGATGGGTCCGATCATGTCGGAGAGGCGTTTAACCGCGTAACCGACCTCATCATCGTAATGGACGGATATCTGGCGGAGCATATCCTCGATGTTTCCGGACTCCTCGCCGATGGCGACCATATCCACGATCATGGGGGTGAAGTATTTGGCCGAAGAGAGGGGGCCGGAGATACCTTGTCCTCCCTTAATCTTGTCGCGGACCCGGTCGAATTCACGGGAGATCGCCGTGTTGCCGATCGTCTCGGAGAGGATCTCCATCGACTGCATTACCGAAACGCCGCTCGCATGAAGGATTGCGAAGATACTGGCAAACCTGGACATCGCCGCCTTCTGGAACAGGGGTCCGAAGAGAGGTACTTTGAGGAAAAAGGCATCCCGGGCATACCTGCCGCCAGGAGTCTTGAAGTATAACCGCAAACCGATGATCAGTCCCACCACCCCACCGATCAGAATGTACCAGTAATTGGCGAGGCCCTGATACATGAACATGGCGATTTTTGTGGGAAGGGGCAGCGCCAAACCCGCCTTGGCGAAGATGGAAACGAATTTCGGGATGACGAAGGTCAGGAGGACAAAGAAGGCAACGGCCAGAGCGATCAGTACCATGAACGGGTACTGGAGGGCCGATTTGATGTCCGATTCGATCTTCGCCTCGTGTTCGATGATATCGACGAGCCTCCCGAGGATGTCGGGGATCGTCCCGCTGACCTCCCCGGCATTTATCATGCTCAGATAAAGAGGCGAAAATACGAACGGGTGCTTCTTCATGGCCTCGTAGAGAGAATTTCCCGCCCGGACATCCTGGCCCATCGCGGCGATAACGCCTTTAAGCACCTTGTCTTCCGTCTGGTTTTCCAGAACCTGGAGGAGACGAACGATCGGTACTCCTGCCTGCATCATGGAGCGGAACTGTTTGGTGAAGAGGATGAGATCACCGATCTTGATATTGCTCATGCGCTTGCGGATACCAGCGAGTAAGGTTCCGCCCGACGTAGATCCAAACGCCGCCGAGACCTTTGAGGGGATGTATCCCTTCGCGAGGAGGAGGTTTTCCGCCATTTCGACGGAGTCCGCCTCAATTGTCCCGGTCACGTTTGCACCGCTTTCATTGATCGCCTGGTATGAATATTTCGTCATGACGCTACACCATAACCGCCGAGATGGCTTCCTCAATCGTCGTAATCCCCTGAAGAACCTTACCGGCGGCATCGTCTTTCAGGGTGCGAAGCTTCCCGGCGGCGACTGCCGCCCTGGTAATTTCCTGGGCAGAATGGCGTTTCACAATCATTTCCTGGATCATCTCGTCGTTGACAAGGACTTCAAAGATGCCCGTCCGCCCTTTGTAGCCGGTATTCATACACTGATAGCACCCCGCGCCATGCTGAAAATTGGGGTTCTCCGCCTTGTCCAGTCCCCAGGCGACAAGGGCATCCTCTGAGGGCTGATAGGATTCCTTGCAGTAGGGACAGATGGTCCGCATCAGGCGCTGGGCGAAGGAGACAAGGAGGGCCGAAGAGACAAGGAAGGGTTCGATTCCCATGTCCACAAAGCGGGTGATGGCCCCCGCCGCATCATTCGTGTGCAGGGTGCTGAGCAGTCGATGTCCCGTCTGGGCCGCCTGGATTGCGATTGCCGCCGTCTCGGCGTCCCGGATCTCCCCCACCATGATGATGTCCGGATCCTGCCTGAGGACGGCACGGAGGCCGCTCGCGAAGGTCATCCCCGCCTTCCGGTTGAGCTGCACCTGGCGGATGTTGTCGATCCGGTATTCGACGGGATCCTCGAGGGTGATAATGTTCGTATCGACGCTGTTGAGTTCATTCAGGATGGAATAAAGGCTCGTACTCTTGCCGCTTCCCGTCGGTCCGGTGCTCAGGATCATGCCGTAGGCCTTGCGGATCATGGTCCCGATCTTTTCCCGGTCACTCGCGACCATGCCGAGACGGTCGAGGGAATAGACGCCGGAACTCATGTCCAGGAGACGGAGGACGATATTCTCTCCGTAGATCGTGGGCATGGAGGAAACGCGGACGTTTATCTCCCGCTTCTCCATCTTGAGGGTAAAACGGCCGTCCTGCGGGATTCGCGAGACCGTGATGTCCATGTTGGCAAGGATCTTCATCCGGGCAATGATTGGCATGGAAAGGGCCTTGGGCGGCGAAGGAACCTCGTGGAGCTTGCCGTCGATCCGGAAGCGGACCTGGATGCGCGCCTGCTGGGGACTGATGTGCACATCGCTCGCCCCCTCGCGGATCGCCTGGGAAAATATGGAGTTGACCAGACGCACCACAGGCGCCTCGCCGGCCATATCCTGGAGGGAAGATATCTGCACCTCCTCGGTGGTGAACTCCGGCGTCTTTTCCACCTCTGGCTGCGCCTCAATTTCCATGACCTCCAGCAGGCCGCCCACACCGGACTGTGTTCCATAGATGCCCGTGATCAACTGGTTTAACTCCCGCTCCGTGCAGACTACCGGTTCCACCTCGGCGTTGGCGGCGATCTCGATAATGTCCAGGGCGTTGATGTCGAGGGGATCCGTCATGGCGACCGTCAGGAGCCGTCCCTTCTTCCGGAGAGGGGCCACCTGGTATTTTTGGGCAGTATCGATCGGAATCAGGCGGGAGAGGTCGACATCGAGGTGATAGGCGTCGGGGTGATACTTCTCGATCTTGAGCTGTTTGCTCAGCAGATCGACAATCTGGCCCTCACTGATCATCCCCTGCCGACTCAGGTACTGACCCAACTTGAGACCAGCCTTCTTTTGCTCTATGAGGGCGCGTTTGAGCTGTTCCTCCGTCAGGAACTTGCACTCGACAAGCATTTCTCCCAGTCGTTTCCTTACAATCATAACTAAAAACCTTCGTGTTTACATGAAAATCACCACCTCCCCCCTTTATCAAAGGGGGTGATTTTCATGCTTCGTTGTGCCCGCTTCGGGCATGGGTGTCAATTGGCGAAAAAAACCGTATCTCCTCCCGGCTTTTCCATGATTTCCGCAGTGGCAGCAAGGGCGGGCGGAAGGTTCCGGATCGCTTTGCGCGCTTCAGCCTCGTCGTAAAACGCCTTTCTCAGCACCAAGGCGAACACTATCCCCTCGCGGGGATTCCAGAACGGAAGCATCCGGATACTGGACGGATTTTTCTTGATGAAAGCATTTTTCTTGACGAAAGTGTATGCCTCATCAAGGTTTCCCTTATAAGCGATCCGCACCAGCTTCCCATTTTGCGGCCAAGGCGTCGTCGTCGCCGGGACGGCGGGAAATGCGATCAGTTCTCCCGTTCGAACCCGGTTTATGTCCTTAATATGGGGATTCGCCTCGATTACCGCACGAAAGCGATCCGTACCGGTTCTACCATAGATATCGCGCAGCAAGTGAATAACCGTGCCGCCTGTTTCGATCTTGAGTTGTCCGAGATTGTTGGGAACATTCAGAACGGAAACGGTTTTAGCGGGCAAATCCTTTACAGGGTCCAGCGGCGCCGCCATCTGCTTCGCCAAAACCAGGGACATGATAAACGCCAGGAAAAGAACCGCAGTCAAACCAGTGACGGCAGCCCGGCGGCGCCTCCGGATCAACTCCGGAGACAGTCGCTGTGAGACGGAGCGGACGAGAAACCAGCCGGCCTTCACCTTGTTCTGGATAATCAGGGTGAGCAATATCTGATGGCAAAGGGTGATGATCCGGCGCGGATAGCCGCCGGTAGCCCGGTAAATCGCCCACAAGCCGAAGATGGTGAAGAGATGTTCATCAGCCGGTTGTCCGGCCCGGGCCAGGCGAAAGCGGATCATGTCCTTCATCTCTCGATAATTAAGCGGTTCAAGTAGATAATACTGATTCACCCGATCAGCGAAATTAAGGTGATCCTTCAGGATTTCCCGGAATTCCTTCTGAGCGAAGATGACTATCTGGAGGAGCTTGTTCTCGTTTGTTTCGTAGTTGAGAAATTCGCGGAGAATCTCCCGGCAAAAATCGGGGAGTTTCTGCCCTTCGTCGATAATCAGAACAACGGTCTTCTTTTCCTCCACTCCCTTGTGAAACAGCAGGTTTTTGATATTTTCCTTGAACTGCCAGTCGCTCTCATCCCCCTCGACAGCAAGTCCGAAGGTAAGGGCAACTGCAGACAGGAATTCGCGGGGAGCGCTGAAAGAGGGATCGAGGAGCAGATGCGTCTCGATCTCGTTACGGTCCTCTTCCCTTTCCGAAAAATTGAGGATCAACTCCCGGCAAAGGGTCGTCTTGCCTGTACCCACATTGCCCAAAACCACGTTCAACCCTCGGCGCAGACGGATGGCAAGCTCCAGTTGCTGAAGACAGGCCAAGTGGCCCCGGGAGGGGAAGAAGAAATCCGGCTCCGGAGAATTGGAGAAGGGTTCCCTGTTCAGGTTGAGGATTTTAAAGTATTCCATTACGACCACTCAATAACAATTTTGACACCTCCCCGCAAAACAATTTTCCCCTTCCCCTTCAAGGAGAGGAGGGCCGGGGTGGGGATGGGTTGCGGGAAACTGGCTCGCCATGACCAGTTTGTTCACGGCTTCGGGCTCGGGCTACTCGCTGCCGTTTTCGGTTTTCCCACAGCGTCGGTGCCGGGCTTCTGCTTACCCCCGGGAGTAGTTGCCGGTGGTGGAGTCGACGACGACGCAACCTGATAAGGCGGCAGAATCCTCGGTGTAATGAAAATTAGGACTTCCTCCATTTTTTCGCTGCGAGCATCCGTCTTGAACAGCCATCCGAGGCCTGGGACGTCTTTCAGGCCGGGAATGCCGGTGTCGCCGACCGAGGTTCTCTGCTTCGTCAGACCGGAAATAACGATGGTTTCGCCGTCACGAACCATGAGATTCGTCTCGGTCTTCTTTTTGATAATATAAGGATTCCCTTGAACGTTCCGGACAGGATCCACCTCATCCTTCTTCACAATTATCTTCATGGACAGGGTTTGATCGTCAACAACGTGGGGCGTGATTTCCAGACGCAGGACGACGTCCTCAAACATTGTTGTCTGCGTTATCGTGCCGCCTGAGGTTTGATTCGTAATGTAGGGAACCCGTTCTCCGTTTTCCGTGAAGGCCATCTGGTTATCCCGGGTGGTAATCGAAGGACTGGATAAGATGTTCAGCTTGCTGTCCTGCTGCAGGGCATTGAGCTGTACTTCAAGAATATTCCCCCCCAGGGTACCGAGCATCAGACCGAGAGAACCCAGCCCTCCAGCCGCAGCAATCGCAGCGGGACTACCGGGAAAATTGACGCCGAAACCCTGGCCGGAAAGGCCCGGCGAGCCGACGGTAGGCGTATATCCGCCCGTCAGTGGATTAATGATCGCGCCGGGCGCTGTTGTCGTCCCGCCGGGAGTGATATAGATATTCCCGCCCGTGCGAGTGCCCGTTGTCTGATACATCCCGCCCCACTGGATCCCGAGCAGCCTCGCCGTCTCCTTGGTCGTCTCGACAATATTCGCCTTGATCTGGATCTGCGGGGTCGGCTTGTCGATTTTTTCGATGATCGGCATCATCTTCACGAGGTCTTCCCGGATCGCCGAGATGATCAGGGAGTTGCTGTGTTCGTCAACGCGGACCGAGCCCCGGGGCTTGTCATCCTTGGTCCGGGTAAGGAAAGATTCGAGGTTCTCCTTTAATTCCTTTGGCTTGGCGTAATCGATGGGAATGACAACGGTCCGGAGCGGCGCGACCCTGTGGATACCCTCCTCCTGGGTCTGACGCTTCAGATCCAGCTCCATGTCCTCAAAGGTCATGACCCTGATAATGTCGCCCTCCCAGATGTATGTCAGCCCCTGGGTGCGCAGGAGACTGTTGAAAGCCTGATCCCAGGGGACGTCATGGAAATCGATCGTTATCTCCCCTTTGATCTCGTTTTTCACGATGATGTTCCGGTCAACAATCCTGGCCAGGGAGCGCAAGACCGTCTTGACATCCGCCTGGCGCATTTTCAGGCTTACCGGTTGCGTCGGAAGGATCCTGACGATTTTGACCGCCTGCCCCTTGTCTGTTTCGACCGCTTCCTTCAGTAGTTCCTCAGCGAGGCTTGATGCTTTTTTTCTTGGCAACGGCGAATAACCCGTTGCCGTTTCCGACATCGTGTTCCACTTTTCGAAAAAGGGATCTTTCTGGACAATCCGCTTGTCGGCGCAGCCCCAGATCAGAGGAACAGACAGCAGGACGGTCAGCAGCACACATGTCAGGTATCCCCGTGAATATCTTTGCTTGGTGTTTCCCATTGACGCCTCCATTATTCCTGCAAGGGAATCGTCTGCGCTGCCTTGGCGGCCCTGTTTTCGATTACAACCCGGGCCGGAGTAATGCTTTTCAGTACGAATCCCTTGACATCAAGTTCCTCACCCTCCCTGTATTCCATGCCATTGATAATGGCCATTTTCCCCCTGTTCACTTCGAGGTACCCGGTGTAGGTGAATTCTATCTTTGGCGCCGCCGCGCCTGCTTTTACCGTTTCCCGGGCCTTGCTCCAGGCCCGATAGGATTTGGCGTCCAGGAAGGGGTCTTGCTTCCATTCCTTCTCCGCCCGGCGGAAGATCAGGATGTCTTGATTCCTCGTCCCGTCCTTTGCCAGTCCCGTATTAAGATCGGTAACAAAGGCATTCAGCTCCGCGGTTTTTTGGGCCATGTTTGATATGGAAGCCTTCTTTTTGGGGGCAAGAAAATAGAAGGCGCCATAGAGAATAGCGATTCCCATCACCCCCAGAATAATAATTTCTCTTTTCCCCAGTTTTCCCATACCTGACCCTTTGCTCAGCCGATAGCGGCCCAGATCTTCAGCTTAAATTCCCGCGTCTCCGCTTTTTCCTGTATTGTGATTTCCTCGATATGTTGAATATAGGGAATAGCTCCGATCTGAACCAGAAATTTCCGGAAGTCGATGACCCCGCCCCGCAGCACGATGTTGACCGGAATGAACTGGGCGTCGCCGGCCATGGCGTTGAGGTGCGGAGTTGCCGACACCAGGGTCATCCCGCTCATTTTCGCCGCGGTGCTGAACACCACATGAAGGGCGCCGAGTTTGTCCCGTGAAAGTTTACCCTTCGGCGGCAGGGGAAGTACTTCCGATTCCCTCTTTTCACTATCGACCATGAGCGATTTGAGAAACGGCACCAGGACTGTTTGCTCCTCAAGATCGTATTTCTTGGCGGAAATAACTTCATCCAGTTCATTAAGCTGCTTGCCGGCCGGAAGGATTCCTCCAAGCACGAAAATGAGGACGCCGGTCAGGCACATGGAGATATATAACATGCTCTGCCGCGGAATGTTGAAGCCCAGTTTCTTTTCAGCCATGGACCTGCGCCTCTACCATCAATTTTAAAATGAAATGGAGCGCCTCTTCCTTTACAAAGGGTTCCACACTGTTTTTCTGGATGGACACCTGGCGGAAGAGAGGAGAGGCCTCCAGGACCATTACGTAAGCGGCAAGGGAGGTCTCCAGGAGTTTCCGATCGCCCCGGATCAGTCCTTCCACGATGATCTCTTCCTGAAGCGCCTTCGCCGCCTCCCCGGCCGTGGCCGGCTTCGCGACGTCGCCGGCAGAACCAAGGTTTATCTTCAGATCTATGAACCGGATGTGGGCCGGCGTTAGTTCGATCAGTTCACTGATCAGAACCATGCCGAGGTAACGTTCCCCATAAAGTCTGGATAACTTGCGACGCTGACTAACCTTGGCCGCCATATTCAGAAGCTGGTTCCGGTCGACCATTGGACCTAGGCCGGTTATCTGACTCTCGATCCCGGCAATGACCTTTTTTTTCTGGGCAATCGCATGGTTCTGAAAGACAAAAATTCCGGAACACAGGAAAACAGCGATTATGAAGACCACAAAAACCGCCATGTTGATCCGGCTGATGCTGGCCTCCCGTTCCTTGTCCTTGTAGGTGAACATCAGGTTCGGCGTGTGGTCGTTGTCCGAAAAAGCAAGCCCCAGGGCCGGACCGAAGGCAATCCGCTCCGAAATGGAGTTGCCCTCTTCCAGATCCATGTCGGAGGCCGGATCGAGTCCGTTCAGGGGATCCAGAACCTCGCTTGTTACGCCAAGCTGCGATCCCACATAGTCGATGATGGTCTTGTTGATGTTCATGACACCGGAGACGAATATCCGGGAGATCAGGTCGCCGGGCATGGTCGCGGCGTAATGTTCGAAGGTCCTCTCCACTTGGCGCACCAGGCGTTCCAGCGCTGGCCGGACCATCGTGAAGATATCTTCTTTCCTAAGGGCAAATCCGACGTCGTTTTCCCTGAGGGTTGAGGAGTCCGAGCTTAGGCTTTGAATAATTTTCCTGCCCTCCTCAATCGTAAGAGCAGGGGCTCCCGGATCCTGATTCAATTCATTGAAGCTGTCCACCATGGATTCCACCATACTGCTCATCCCCGCTTTGATCCCCCGGGTCATAACGAGATTGTCTCCGGCATAAATGTCAATACGGGAGAAATCAATACCGATGAATAGGCTGGCTACGGCGCCATCGCGGGCGGAGATCCATCCTGTCCGGAATAGATTTTGCAGGGAAAAAGGGACGATGGATATCCCCGCAAGGGGCCGACCAATTCTGGTGAATAGTTCCTTGAGATCAGCTATCTCCTGACGCGGGGCGGTGTAGACCATGGCGGCAAGCCTGGGGATCCCCTGATCGATGACCTCTCCCTGGAGTTCATAATCGAAGATCACTTCCTTTTCGTCAAAGGGCGCGTCCTTCCTGGCCGTCCAGTAAACGGCATTGGAGATCTGCTTCTTCGGTACCTTCGGGATGCGTATGTGGCGCACCTCGACACGCGCCGCAGACATGACGGCCCAAAGGTCATACTGTTTTGCTGAACCACAGATGGCAGCCAGCGACGCTTTCAGAAATGCCCTGAATTCCGGCGATTCTCTTGGTATTTTCGGTGGCATGGCAAAGCGCTTCCGGTCGTCGATCCGCCAATGCCCACCCGATGTTTCCGTAGCCCGGACCATTCTCAGATAGTCGTGGCCGATGTCGATGCCAACGGTGGATGTTTTCTGCAGGGAGATCAGCTTCGGCAACGGGAGACGGAATTGGCCGCTTTTTTTGGGCGGCGGTTCAGCCGCAACTGATGAGGGATCAGTCGCCTCCTCCCGCTTGCTGCGGATTAGCTTCAGGAGCTTTTCCGTCGATGTAATGTCACTGAGTCGAGCCACGTCAGAACCCCTATGTTATTCGTTGATTATTCACAGCTTTGATTGTGAATTTTCAAAAAGGTCTGTTTGACGACTTTTTACCTGGGCATCGCTTCTGCCGGTCCGGTATTTTTCAAGATGACTTCTCGCTATGACCATATAGTCCGCGGGAAAATGTTTGACCGTTCTGACGCCGAACTGGATAAGGGGGGGGGGGGGGGGGGATGATTTTTTTTGCTATGTATTCACGGATCGTCTTCGCCGATACGCCCAGTTCGCCTGCGGCATCTATGATGGTAGAATAAGTCTGTCCGCTGATAATAATCATAACTTCCTCGCATCAACGTTATGGGAACACATTCAACATCCGGCCGGTTCCGGACATGACGAACCAGCGGATAGTACCGATGGTTCGAACCTAGCAAACCAGCGGGATGCTGTCAAGATTTTTTTTGTTAAGATTCTTCCCGGGAGATGACAGAAAAGAGAAGATATCATGTTTTTAAGAGGTTTTGACAGACGCCATAGTTTTTGGTATGGATGGACCCAGACATTTTGGGAAGGAGAAAAACGTGGCAGAGATTAAAAGCACCTTAGACCTCATTATGGAAAGAACCAAGAACCTTACCCTTACGGAAGAAGAGAAAGATGCCATTCGCACCAGGGAAGGAAAGGCCAAAGTCAGGGGCTGGTTCCAGCGCTATAGCGACAGGTCCTTAACTATTCGGGATCTGAAGGAATACATGGAACAGGAGCGAGTCGGCTCCCCAGAGGCAGCGACCTTGATGCGAGAGGAATGTCTCGCTCATGTAGATCCGGAGGGGGACAATCAGAAGATTTTTCAAATCATGGAAGAGATATTGGAGATTGATCCTGGACCATTTCAGCATCTAGTTGATCATTTTCAAGAGGAACTGGGACAGCTCCGGTCCGGGGCGACCCGGGATGCCCTCGCTACCCTTCATGCCCAGGGTGTCAGCGGCGCCGCCGTGATACCGAACATGAACCTCAGTCCGGCCTGGAACGCTAAGCTTGAAAGTGCCTGGAAGCAATTCCGCAAGGATCTTTATCTTGTGAGATAAGGAAACCATTGCTCCCTGATGATATTGAAATTGGCCCGGACGGCCTCTTTCCCGATAACCGGTTCCCCATGCCCGGTGAGCAAAAATTCCACATCCAGGGAGGAAAGATGTTCGATGCTCTGCTTGAGCATTTCTCCATCCCCGCCCGGCAAATCCGTTCGTCCAATCCCCTGATTGAAGACAACGTCGC
>Ga0247841_10004441_pt1 | contig 24087 bp, 46 predicted proteins | sample LaCruzMarch2015__2_FD_192410 | JGI IMG/M metagenome (GOLD analysis project Ga0247841, IMG submission 192410) | Freshwater microbial communities from meromictic Lake La Cruz, Castile-La Mancha, Spain - LaCruzMarch2015_18m | ecosystem: Environmental > Aquatic > Freshwater > Lake | place: Spain... | reverse complement strand
GAAAGATTAAAATTTAAAACATTAGAGTGTGGATTGAGAGGTCCTGACACTTATTATGTAGGAGAAAAAAATGGTTTTTGATTGGGATGATACATCTGAATTCTTTAATGATGAATGGCAAGTACCTGTAACTGTTTCAGCAGTAGTATATAATGCTATACCTTACAATAAAACTTATGGAAAAAGTATTGTAAATGCTGGACTTTCTACTGACATAGTAATGTCTTACATGTTTAAAGTAGCAGATTTTACTATTTTACCTACTACAGATTCATTAGTAACTATTTCTGGTACTGAATATAGGATTAAGAATCCTGTACGTGTAGATAGTACTGGCAAAACTTTTACAATTGACTTAGTAGATAAATACGGTTAAGTTATGGCTGTAAAATGGACCGGCGCTAATTGGAAAAAAGGCGACGTTTGGGCTCATATTTCTGAAGAAGAAATGAATAGATTTAGATCTGCTATTAATGATATGGTAGCAAAGACTGGACAGACATTTCAGAAAGTAGTTAGGAATATGGCTAGAGACGTGGCTCGTGCTGCTATGGCCAAGACTTCAATAGCTCCTAAGGCTAGATTATTAAAGATATCTGGAGACGACGAAAGATACTGGGTTCATCTTAAAAATAAATGGACTGGAGAAGATGTAACATTTGCAGCCAGCGTAGAAGATTGCTTGAAATACAATTATCCATTAGTGGAACAGATTAAGAATAGAGGATTTATGAAGTCTGGTTGGGCTTCTATTCTATATAAGTTAGGAGTTAATGGCGGAAAAGAATCTTCTTTAATTAAAAATCCTAAATGGGGTAATGTTAGTTCAAGTGGATCTTTAACTAATTCTAAAATAACTATATTTCAAGATGTACCTTTTATGACAGAATGGGATGCTGAAAGAAATAGATGGAAAACTCCTCAACATATAGTTGAGCGTAGTATAGTTGAAGTAAGTAATTATTGGACAGATGTATTAAGATACTTTGCAAATAGTTCTAGTTTAGGTCCTGATGCATTTAGAGCGTATTATAATCATTTAGCACAATTAGCTAAAAAAGCAAACCAGAAATATGAAATAATTTACGAATATAAAGGTGAATAAATGACATTAAAAAGAAATCTAGAAAGCAAGATAGAAGCAGCTTTCCTTCAAACTCTAGCAGTTAATACTGACTTTGGAAGCGTTCCTATACGCGCTTGGATGGATGGAGCTAATGGAAAAGTATATCCAATAGTATTAGTTAACGTAGAGCCTTGCATGAACGAGTCTTGTGACGCAACTAGACAGGGTGATATTTATAGAACATCAGTAGACATAGCTGCTATGACTTATAATGTAGACGATAGAAGTAAAAGTGCATTATATAACTTAGTAGGTAATATTAGAGATTCTCTTAATTCAAGTACATTATTAGCTACTCTAGCAACTAAAACAAGTAATATTACATTCTTAGGCGCTATAGTAACTAATACTCAGGCGCAGTATGACAGTAATAATACTAATATAATAATGTTAACTATAGATCTTAGAATTAAATATACATAATAATTTGACAAAAACAATTAAATAAAAACAAACAGTTGAGGGAAAATAATGGCTGTAACATATCAATTCGGCGTAGGTGCCACGTTTGGAACTGGTTATGGTTTAGTTCAAAACTTTACAGTAACTAATACTGGCGTAGTAAATGAAGCAAAAGATCAAGATGGAGAATGTGTAGCTCAAACAGATAATCAAGAAGTTTTGGAAGCTACTGCTGATTTTGTCTACGATACAACCAAGACTGCACCAGCTATAGGCGCAACGGTAACAGTTACTAGAGATTTAGTAGCAACTAAATATAGAGTAATGTCAGTAACTAAGACAGAATCTAATTCTGATTATACTAAAATTAGTGTAGTTTTGAAGAGGTGGATTCATAATAGTTTACCTGCATAATAATAAAATTAATATAATAGGAGAATAAAAAATGGCAACGTATCAATATGGTGTAGTAGGCACACTAACAACAGCTTATGGACTATTGCAGAACTTTTCAGTAACTAATACAGCTACTGTTAACGAAGCAAAAGATCAAGATGGAGAGACTGCTCATGTATCAAGTAATCAAGAAGTACTAGAAGCTACTGCTGATCTTGTTTTTGATACTGCTCAGACAGCTCCAGGATTCGGAGACACAATTACCACTACTGGCGCTTATGCAGGAATGTATAAAGTTATGTCAGTAACAGAAACTGAATCTAATAGCGACTATAGAAAAATGTCAGTAACACTTAAGAAATGGGTACACAATACTTTACCAGCTGCTTAATAAATGGAAACTGATCAACTTAAAAACAATCTTAAATATACTTCATTCATTGAAGCTCCAGCTCCACAGATCAAAGATATCAAAATAGAGAATTCTGATGATAACTTTGACTTGGAGACTGCTTCTATTCTCGAAGGGGAGTTAGAAATTAATGGAGTATCTTTTCCGCCACCAACAACGGCGTTCATAATGTTTTTAGATTTGATCAGAAGTCCCTTTGTCTACAAGAGTGAACCTAAACTTTCAGATATATACGATGCTTTATTTGTATTAAAGTACAGAGAACAAGCAGTATCTGATGTTTATGGAATGTTTTCAGCTAAGAAATATTTAGATAAATATGAACACCTAATAGAAAAGTCTCCAGAATATTTAACTGTAGTATTAACTCATAGAGAGAAGTATGAGCAGAAATTGCAGAAGTTTCATACTCTTGCAGCTACTTTTGGAGAAAAAATAGGCGTATTTGATATTCAAGAAGTTGCTAATAAGATTGAAGATTATATTACAATATGTTTTGGCGGCTTTAATATGTTGCCTAAAAATTCAGACGATACAGATAAAAAAAAAGATTAGACGCTGAGTGGATAAGTGAAATTATCTGCGCTCTACATGTAGTATCCTCGGCAACTGTTAAAGAAATTCTATGGCGGTTGCCTTTATCTTTAGTAGGACACTTATACGCTAAAGCACTGAAATATAACGGAGTAAAAGGAATAGAGCGTCCTAAAAAATATAAAAATGCTCTAGCAGAATTAAAGAAACAAATGGAGTCTCAAAATGTCAGGAATTAAAATAGATTTTGGAGCAAATGTCCAGCCATTTAACGATGCTATGGGGCATATTAGAGGGTCAGTTGATAGACTAGCTTCTGGGCTTGCTGGTAAACTAACAGGCGCTCTAGGTTTAACTGGATTAGTATATGCAGCTGAAAGATACGTTAATAAACTTCATGATATAGGTGAAGAAGCTGCAAAGATGGGAGTTGGTACAGACTTTTTCCAAAAATTAGCATATGCAGCTGATAGATCAGGATCTTCTATTGGTATAGTAGAACAGGCAGTAAAAAGACTTAGTAGATATATTTATCAATTAGGATCTGGCGGTGCAGGTGCCGTAGAATTATCTCATACATTTGCTGCTATAGGTCTTACTTTTTCAGATTTAGAAAAAAAGTCTCCAGAAGAAAAGTTGAAGAAAGTGATTCAAGGTCTTGGAGGAATTACTGATGCTGCAGAAAGAAGTGCATTGGCTTCTAAGTTATTTGGAAGAACAGGTGCTGATCTTAATGAATTTTTAAAGAACTACAATACACTTGCTACAGAAGCAGAAACAAAAGGGTTAATAAAAGAATCTACTATTAAAGCAGCTGATGAATTAGTCCACAGCTTTAAAGATATAGGATTATATCTAGGTTTAATAGCCGCTGAATCTGGAGTATTTGAAAAATTAGCTAAAGGTGTAGGAAGTTATAGTAGAGCTTTAGTTGAAGCTAAGGAAGCAAGAAAAACTATAGAAACAACCGGGATGACTGGAGACTACGCTAGTAAACAGTCAAAGTTAATGTCTTTTCTTCGTTTTGGTGCTGAAAACATAGAAGAAGGTGCTGTATTAAACATTCCAGCTCCTAATAAAACTGAAAGAGATGCTAAGAAAAAAGAAATAGAAACTGCTAAAGTTGAAGCATTAAAATCTCAAGAAACAAGAGATGCAGAAATAAAAAGACAGGAACAGTATAGATTAGATCAAGCATCTAAAGAACGAGAAAAATTAGATAAAAAATTAAGGACTGAAGAAACTAATTTAAATATACTTAAGGCTGAAAGCGAACTAAATGAATATAACTTTGGTATATATAAGATTATTGCGGAAACTAATAAGAAGATAGCAGACGAAAAGAATAAAGAACTCAAGAATGCTATCCAGAATGAAGGTAATCAGAAACTTCAAAACTATTATCACGAATACGCTAATAAACAAAAAGAAGCTGCTATGGGTATCAATGAAGAAATAGCTTTAGGTAAAGTTAAGCAAAAAGTAGATAGAAAAGAAATATCTGAAAAGGAATACCAAATATACGCTAGAAGAATGCAGGAACAAATAGACCTAGATAAAGCAAAGAAAGAATCAGGAACTCCTGAGTTGATGAATGCTATCAAGGAAAAAGCTGCACTTGATATTCAAGGTATAATAAATAGTAAAAGTACTAGTGATCTTCCTTTTAGAGGAATAATGTCTGATATGGGTACAGGAGTTCAGTCAGATTTAACTAGAGTTCAAGATACAGCGTTAGCATTACAGAAGAAATCTCTAGATTATCAAAAATCTATGGATGGAACTTTAAAAGAAATAGAAAAAAAGAGTACACACTCTACATATAATTGAGGTTAAAAAATGAGTTTAATTACTAGTTTATTATTGCAAGAGGGTTATCCACAGTATTCAAGAGAGTTTGGAAAACCATTAAGAAAAGTTTATAAATATGAAATAGATTATGATTTAGTAACTTCTAATATTCCTGTAGATTATTCTCAAGATCCTCAAGGAGAAACAGGATATTTCTTTCAAACCTGTCAGGTATCTGGTGGAAGTTCTCCACTTACTAGATTTTTAGCAATTACTTATGGAGCACTTGATGCTGGATCAATGTCATCTTCAGCTAGACAGATTGGATCTATAATCTATAGTTCAACTACGATGTCAACTGAACGCCCTATAGAAGAGCATCCAAGTTATTCAGACCCTGCTTTTGTTACTAAAATTGAAGCGGCTGGAATAAAAACATATTTAGTTATGAGTCCTCAGTTTGTAAGAAGTGAAATAGTTAACAGTAATCATATAAGTATTTCAGAATCATTAATTACTTCAGGAATGCAAGTACAAGGTGCTCCTCAAGGTTTAAATGGAGCGACTAGTGCTAACTGGGTAAAAACTGGTCGTGAAATTAATTGTGATGGAAACCGTATGGAAATAAGGGATATCTATAGTTATGATTCTAGAGGTTGGTTAACAGCTGATTTTGGATTAAATAATTTATCTTAAGGTATAAAAATGAGAGAGCCGTTAATCCCTAGACAGGGAGATGAAGTAAAAGCTTCCACTATTGCTGACATAGTTAATTGGGTACGTAGTATAGTTCCTAGAGGGGATGGCAAAACTGTCAGAGTAAAGACTACCAATGGGGGAAGTACAATATCCTCAATAGGTGGAGGTAATACGTTAATTTATTGTAAACTAACTTCTCACATAGAGGGAATGATGTTTGTAGGAGACATATATCCTGACATGATTCAAACAGTACCAGGAACTTATGATAATATAATTTCAGCTCAGCAGGTTAAAGTAATAAACCTAGCTGCTCCGTATGTTTCTTCTTTAGCCTATCCAAGCGATTTTTATATTGTAACTCAAATGAATCATTCAGCAGAGGCTGGATCTTCAGTAACATATCCTGCCGGATTGTATTATACTGTTCAAATGGATGTTTGGAGATAATTATGGCTGGATGGGTAGACTACGGACTAGAAACAGGAAACTTTGTAGGAAAACCTATACTATATACTCATAAAGCATTTATGTACGCTTTTAAAGAGCGTTTATATGCTATAGATGATAGTAATTGGTATGGGGATTGGGCCTTAAATTACAAGCCAAATAAAACAGCTATACAATTTTATCACTGGCTAGCTTGGGTTCACTTACCATTACATTATGGGCATATGGTTGGTGATGTACCAACATTGTATACTACTTCAGACTTAGAAGCGATAGTAGGTCCTATGATACCTATATATAATTGTAAGGCTTCGTGGGCTAATCAAATATGGCAATTGATAAATTTATATACAACTTCAATACGAGTAATAGATTGGTCAAGCGGTATACTTGAGGCTGATAGAAGTGTAGACTCATATAATAGTGGAGACACTTATCCCCCAGGACATCAACCTTGGAGTGAGGTGATTCATTCTTATGAAGAACATACCTATTACAAAGCTTATTCCGATTTTTGGAATCATTCTAATTTATATTTATATTATGCCGGTTATTGCAAAGCATCTTCTCTGTTACCTACTCCAGAAGATAATAAACGCTGGATGATACAGGGTACTCCATATTCAGTAGATATGTACTTTACAAAGGCCTATACCTTTTCTGAATATTCTTATATGACGGGAACTAAGAATATATATCTATATCCTCAAACCTTAGATAGCACAACAATATTTCAGCCAGTTAATAGTTTAATTGAAGATACATATAAATTATGGGCTACTTCAGGAAGTGAAGCTTTAACTACTACTTTTACAGTTAATAATTTTGTGGCTTCAAGTCAGATGAAGATTGGCAATTCGTATACAGCTCCACCTTTAAAGTCTGATGCCAGTATATACGATCCGTCTTACGCTCCTTATACATGGTATCCAACTGTAAATACTTGCTTTAATAAAACTAAATCAAAATATGTGGTAAAAGATATTAATTTTATTTATCATTCATAATTTGACAATTATTCATAAATAAAAACAAACGAGGGCGACACATGTCTAGCGAAACAGTATATTATGATATTAATCAGAAGAGATTTATATACAATACAACGGGTGTTGAATTAGCTTTAAAGGATTACCCATCAATAACTTTCAAAGAACAAAAAATTATTACTTGGTATATAGGTTCTTGGGATTTTACTACTAATGCTTGGGTAGCTACTAACTTAACTGCATTCGGTGTTACGGCATGGCAGAGTTCGGTTGATTATGATTTTTTAACGGCTACCGACCCTATGGTAAGAGTTCTTAATGCTAATATAGATTCGAGTAATTCAGCCACAGGTATTATAGTTGTTACTTATGATGCAGATACTACAGCCTTTGAAGATGCCGTAGAAGCTCAAACAAGTGGACAACGCCAAATTTATATTGAATTAAAAGGCTATAACGTATCCGGTAAACTCGCTTTCTTTGCTCGTCCTAGACTTGCTCAGATATACGGAGAAATGCAATTAGATCCAGGGACAGATCCTACTGGAACTACAGCTACTAATTATTACACTAAAAGTGAAGTAGATGCAAAGATTATAACAAGTAAACAGGCAGTAAGCATAGCAGATTCAGCTACATCTAATCTAACTCTTTTTGATCATACACTTACAAGTGGATGTACTTTTGAGTTCGTTTTTTCTGACACAGTTAATACAAACCGTATTTCTGGTAAAATATCTATAGAAACTGATCATACTATAAGAGTTAATGATTTAGAACACGATTATAATAGTACAGAGGCTATAACAGTTACTATAGGAGCTTTTGATTTATCTGGAAATAACGTTAGGTTTAACATTACTAATGATTCAGGTAATACTATTACTGGAGAATTAACAATAAAGGATACCGTAGTAGTAAGTGCTTCAGTATCAGCTGCAGCAATTACAGTAACAGATGAACATGCCGATACTACGTCATTTCCATTATTTGCGTCGTCCGCTACTGGGGTAGATATAGTTCCTCATACAAATTCTGGACTAACTTACGAAGCTCATACTTACAATCTCGCTACTACAACTTTTACTGGTGCCTTGGTTGGAAATGCAAATACAGCTACTACTGCTAGTGCAGTAACTAACGCTACACTGACAACTGCTCTTACAGTTAAGACAGGTACTGTTACTTTAACTGGTAGTGCAGCGAATACTTCAGTTCTAACAATTGGGGCTGGCGCAGTAGGAGTTTCTGGAAGCAATACAGGTGATCAAGCTAATATATCGGGTAATGCAGCTACAGTTACTACTAATGCAAATTTAACTGGACCAGTAACATCTACTGGAAATGCTACAGCAATTGCAGCTAATGCTATCAAGGCTAATATGCTTCAAAACGCAGCTGCAGATTTAGGTGCTGCTAATGTTTCTGTTAATTTAAGTAATTCTAATGGTTCATATGTAACTAATCTTATTCTTGATGGCTCACTTGGATTAGGTGGTTCGGCAGTAGTAGCAGGATATACAGTGTCTGCTGAAAATGCTACAGATACTAGAGCGTTTCATTGTTATTTAAGTACAGCTGGTGCTGCCCACGTTTACGGAGTATTCTGTGGAGCTGTTGGAGCTTCTACAATTAACTCTGGGATATATGCAGTTGCTGCTTCTGGTACAACTAATTATTGCGTAGAAATATACGCTCTTGCTGCTGGTGCTAATAATTATGTTATATATTCTCATGGTACAGCTAAAACATATTTAAACGGTTCGGTTGGTATAGGTCAAAATGCACCTACTGCTTATTTGCATATCAAAGCAGGAACTACAGGTGCTTCAACAGCTCCAATAAAACTAACAACAGGTACAGTAAATACTACAGCTGAAGCAGGAGCTATTGAATATAACAATACATTCTGGGTTACTAATTCAGATGCTACACGTAGAGGAGTAGTTACTGCAGTTACTCATACAAAAACTACAGCATCAGCACCATATGATAATAATGGATATATAACTATTAATATTAACGGTAATGATGTAAAAGTCATGACTACAGCATAAGAGGAATACAATGAAAGAATATTTTGATTACTCACAAGAAATGACAGATGGTTACCCAGCAACATGTTGGGTATTCACTGGATGCAGAATAGATATGACAAATCTTTGCGCTTATTTAGATTACGATGGATTTAAAGATTTTAAATCTAAAGAATTAGGAAAAGATTGCAAAGGTAAAAAGACAGTAAAAGTAGAAGGCATTCACTTGTTTTCTATCTATGCTGCAATGCACGATACAATTATAGCAGCTACTTTAGCGGATAAACAATTCGAAGGCGGAAAATTAATACAAATTGAGGATAAGTAAATGAAAGCATTTTTTAGTAAATGTTGGTCGGGAATTAAAACGGCGTTCACATTCGGTAAGAAATATGCTGATGAACATCCAGAACAAGTAGAAAAAGTAATTGAAGCTGGTAAGAAAATAATAGAATAACCGGAGTTAATATAATGGCTAAGAGAATAAAAAAATATACAGCTCCAAGTCCTGATACTGTTGAAATAGTAGTGGATAGTGTTGTTGCTGCCTTGACAGGTAATGCAACTACAGCAACTGCCTCTAGTGGCTTAATAACTACTGCAGGTGGAGGAACTACGCTAACTATGGGTTCAATTACTACTGGACAGACCTTTGTTCTTAGTGGTACAACTATTCAGGGTGCGGCTTCTCTAGGAGACGTATCTGGTCCTGCTACTAATACAGATAACTATGTCCCCCAGTGGAATGGAGCTAATTCTAAATTGCTTAAGAACGGATATCCAGTTTCTGCTACAGCAGGAGCTGCCACAATACCTGTATCAGATGGAAGTAACAAATTAGATACTTGGATTTCCGCTGCAAGTACTTCAGATGTAGGTATAGTTGAATTAACAATTGCAAGTGAAGTAACGACAGGAACAAGTGATACGTTGGCAGTAACCCCGGATTCACTTGCCGGTTCTACTATATTTGGAGTTAAGTGCGTTAATGTTAATGCTATCGCTGCTACTACGGATGTAACGATTCAAGATGGACACGCTTATATAGGTCCATTACCTGCAGCTTTAAATGGAATGAATTTAATTTCAGCTGCAGCTAATACTATTACTGCTGGAGTAACTAACGCTACAACGATACAGATTCACAATGTAACTGATGCTGCTGATATGTTATCTGCTAATATTTCCATAGCTACTACTGCCACACACGGTACAGGGACTGTAGATACAGATCATGACGACGTAGCTACTTCTGATATGTTGAGGATAGATGTAGACGCCATAAGTACTACGGCGCCTAAAGGTTTGTTTGTAACTCTAGAATTCCAATTACCGTAAGGTTTTATCATGGCTGGAAACGATCATTATAATATTTTACTTTTGCACGGAAATGCATATCCCTTTACAGATTCCTCTTCATATGCAAGAGGAACTACTGGGAATTTTGTAGATTTAGAAGAAACTATTAAGAAGTTTGGAGCAGGTTCTATAAATAATACAAATGCTGCAGCTTATCTTACTATTGAAAATAGTGCTGACTTTGCTTTTGGAACCGAAAGTGTAACTATAGATTGTTGGTTTTATATGACTTCTTTGGCTACTGTATCCAATTTTATAGGTTGGTCTACCGCAGCTTCTGGAGTTCAGTTCTTTTACGATAGTTCTGATGACAAATTTAAAATTTATGCTTTCGCTGGAATATTAATGGAATCTACTACTGGATTAGTAGCTATAAATGAATGGCACCATTACGCTTATGTTAGAAATGGCAATAACCACAGAATATACATAGATGGCGCAAACGTAGCCGAGACAACTAGTACGGGTTCTTACGGAACACCTAATCACGCTAATAAAATAAAAATAGGTGCAGAAACTACTGTGCCGTCTCAGAATTTTAGAGGTTACTTAGACGAGTTTAGAATTTCTCGTGGTATAGCCAGGTGGACTGCAGATACATTTACTCCGCCAACTGCTGAATACTCGACAGATTATGTTAGTGTATATCCACCTGCTAGCAATGCAACGTATGTAGTAGCATCAAGTGATGACACTGATTATAAGTGTTATTACTGTACTGATATGACAAAATCTCTAGTAGGAGTAGCTAGTGGTAATTCATGGAGAGGCGCTAGTCATTTAGACGTTATTGATGAAACTCCAACATTAGTAAATACTCAGAGAATAAATGTAGACTTAGGTGCTGCAAAAATAGTACGTAATATTCAAATAGCTAATTATCATCGTAGCGGATTAGATACTACATTTGGCGCAAAAAACTTTATACTTTCAGGAAGTAATGATGTAGACGATTTCAATGATTTTGTGTGTAATCATACCGGAACTTGGACAAATCTAACAACTTCTGCTAGTTTATTTGCTGAACATGCAGCATCAGATACTGCAGATATTCAGAACTTTACTGTTACTAATTATACTGCTTATAGATATTATTCTATATACATAGCAGATACATACGGATCTACTGATTTTAACGGATTAAGACGTTTAGTTTTTCAAATAGATAATTTAGGTGGAAGCGGTTTTACACCTAGAATAATTTGGTTTTAAAGGAATATAATTAAAATGTACAAAAAACACAAAATGAAGATACTGGGAATTATTAGCAGTTTAATGCTATCTTTCGCGGTATGGTCTGCAAATGAATATAAAGAGTATGTTATATTTAAGAGTTCAACAGTATCTGATATATGCGAATTAAAACAGATAGCTAAAGAAACAGCAGAAACTACGAAGAGAATTGAAATAGAATTAGGTAAGATTGCTACTAAGCTAGAAGAAAGGGGAAAGAAGTAAAAGATATCCCTAAAATAATAACCCCCTTAACTAATAAAGTCAAGAGGGAAATTAATAAAAACATTAAAGATATTCTATTATTGAATTTTCACTTAGGACCATTGTCCTCCCATCGTCACACTGTACAAACCATTTTGAAACTTCTGGAAACTCATAATTAATTTTAAGAGTTCCTGATATTCCATATTGGTTATGTTTATCCTTGTGATATCTAAGGTAAACTCTAGAGTTATCCTTCCAATCTTGATATTCTAATGATTTCATTTTTTAACTGGAGCATCCTCTGGAAAGGTTTTACTAACGCCATGATTAACTTCTATTTTTGTTGTAACAGTTCCTGTCATATTCCATAAAGAAATATCGTTATATTCTTTATCTATCAACACAGTAGAACCTACTGGAGCTGAAGCGTATTTAGTTGTCCAAAATCCAGCTCTAAGTTTTACAACAGCTGCTGCCTCTGACAATATTGTAGACGGCATTGTCAAATCGATGGCAAATACTGTTTCCTCTAAAGCTATTGCTTTTTTGCTAAAATCTATTTGTGCACATGATGTTAGTATTAATGCAGTGAATCCTATTGCTGCCATTACTAATCCGTATATAGCAATTTTAATCAATTTTACACTTTCTTTTATTTCGTTATTCATTCTTTGTTCCTTTTGTATTATCTGTTGTTATTACTTCTGGATAAGGTTTAGTATTACCCCCATAATTAGGGGGAGTTGCTATGTTAGTAGTTTCGTTCATTTAATTCTCCAAGTCTTCTGGGTTAATTCCACACATGTCTTCATCTTGTATTTCACAGCACTCCTTATGCTCACAATCGTGACACTGTGGTTGTTTAGCTGTTTGTGGTTCTACTAGTTTATTAATTTTTTTCATTGCTTCAATAAAGTATTCAGTTATCATAAGCTACCTCATCTGCTATATACTGAGTTTTTTCTTCGTCCCACTCTCCCCTGCTCATATGTCCACAGTTGGGACAGAAATTAATTAATCCATTGTCGCTCCATACTTCTCCGCATTCACAACTATGATTTATGCATGACATATTACACCTCTTTTAGTATATTGCGTCTACTAATCCGAATTCAATTGCTTCTTCAGTACTCATCCAATGATCAAAACTCATAGCTTTTTCTACTTCTTCTAGACTTTTACCTGTAGTATTAACTAGAAGTTTAGCAAGTTTATCATGAAGGAACTGAGTAAATTTTACATCATTTTTCATCTGATTCAAGGTTCCCTCAGTACCAGATGATACGTCATGAATAAGAATAAAACTATTTTTGCCTGCAAATTTGTGCCCTTCTTCTCCGTTAGCTAATATAGCAGCACCCATTGATAACGCTATACCAGTAACGTAATAGTTTTTATCTTTGGCTGGATAACGATCTAATGCATCAATTATGGCATATCCTGAAAGAACTGATCCTCCCGCACTATTAATGAATACGTTAAGAACTTCATCGCCTTTTTCTTTTGATTTAAGAGCCTGCTCTATTCCACAAAACATATCATCATTAACTTCTCCGTATACGTATATGTCTTTTGAATATAGCGCTACGCCTATAAAAATTGCCAACATTGTTAGTACTGTTTTTTTCATCATTCTCCTTTTTTTTTGGGTTTACTTTAATTATATCTAATTCTATAAATTAATCAATATCAAAATAATAAATAATATTAAAATAGTTATTAGAATTATTCTAGCATACCATTTAGTTGTTCCTTTAGTTGGTGTTGTATTAACTGCTATAGATTTTGGTGTTTCATATTTAGTAATTACTTTTCCTACTCTCATGCCTACTGTCTCGAATCCTAGCGTCTGAGTTTCGCTTACTATCTTACCTGGATCAATAGTAGCACATGATACTAATAATAGAATCCCTATAAAAGATAATGTTTTCATTTATTCTCCTCTTAAGACATAGGGAAGTTTTCGATATCTTCCTGTGATGGATTAAATATATTAATATACAATACTAGAATGATAAATTTAAATTTTTGAATAAAACTAGGATTATCGTTAGTGGGTATCCCTACAGGTTTCTTAGAAAATTCTATATATGTTATTACATAATTATAATACATAGAAACCAGACAATATGCTTCCCCCATCTCATCTATACTTACAGGCATCATTCGTATTGAATTTCCAGTGTGAATATATACATCTGTTCCTGTAAAATCATAAACTTTGTAACTAAAGCTAAATGCGCTGATACTTACTATTAATATTGATACAATTAAAATTATCTTTTTCACTTTGTTTCTCCTTCTATTTCTTTTATTTTTCGTTCTAATATTTTACATGTTTCTGAATGGAATCCAGTTTCCTTACATTTTGGACATTGAATATATTTTACTACTCCCAAGTCTATATCACCTAGGATTGGATCATTCCATATATACCTTTCTTTATGATCTACTAGAGTAGTACCGCAATTACAGCATGTCATTTGTGTTTTTCCTTTCTTGTATATTTATTCTTATCTTTAAATTTCTTTTCCATAGGTGCGAAAGGCTTTCTAATTTTCATTATAGTTTTATTTAAATCTGATATGTTCATATTGCTATTCTACCTTATTCTTAGTATATTTCAATAGAGGAATTATTAAAAATGGACAAATAGATGCTATTATTATTGTTACATTAAGTCCTACTATGTCAAACAACCATCCACCACTTATATTGGAAACCATTCCACCTATATTACTTACAGCGCAAAGAAGCGCAAAAGATGTAGTTTCTTTTCCTTTAATAGTATTATTAGTCATATAAGTCAGACAATTCAATCCAAAAACTATCCAGAAAAAACCATATACTACATATATAAGAGCAAACGTTGGTGTATAGTATAGATAACATATATTGCATAGGAATCCAGCAGGTATGCTCCATAGAAATATTTTATGTACATTAAACTTCTTATTAAACTTCCAATACAATAAACAACCTACTACCGATAAAAAAGATTCTATTGCCGTTATAATTCCAATAAATGTAGCGCTCCAATGAAAACTATCTCTCTGAACGAAGAACAAAGCTGTACTAAAGCGAGGAGAAAAGTGATAAATAAATACCATTAAAGCGCATACTAGAAATGTTTTATTAGTAAAAAGAATTTTATATGATTTTACATGGTACCAAAGACTTTTCTTAACATGTACACGGTATACATATTTTCCTAATATATCCTTTACTTTATTGGATTCTTTATACATAAGTGCTATCCATAAGGCTATAAGGTATGCTGGTATTATCAATGCGAACGAAAGTCTATAACTATAATGTTCAGCTATATATCCCCCAGCAAGGCTAGTAATTATTCCAGCTCCAATAGAACACGCCCACTGTATTGACTGTATATTGCCACAATCATTAGATTCCTTGCCCTGTGTACATACTATTCCATCTATACTAATATCTCTCATGGCTGTAAATGTGTTAGCAAATGCCAACATTCCAATCAGATACCAAATAGGTATGGGTAATATTGCCATAACTAAGGCAAATACACAACTAGCAATTAAAGAAGCAATTATGTACGTCTTATTAGTGAAGAATCTTTCTATAAAAAATCCAAATATAGGTTTTATAAGCCAAGCTACTCCTATTATAGACCCCATATACGCGATATCACTAACTCCCCAGTGTAGAGTATCCTTACAGAATAAAGATAATCCTAACATAGGCAATGACTCAAAATTCTGAGCAAAATATATTGATCCTGCTAGAACTGACAATATTAATATTTTATTATTTGTATTCTTCATTGAATCTATTATTCCATTTTGTTGTTAAAAATTTAAAAGCTTCTATTATTTCTTTTTCATACTTCTTAGAATATTCATTAAACTCTTCTTCTGTAAAGAAGTACTCGTAAGAAGATTCTATCCATTTAGTATGTAGTATTTCTTCAGTAAACATTTTTTCTATTATTACTGCAGGTATTTCTAAGTCAGGAGAAGCTCTCAACGTAACATAGTTAACTTCTCTTTCTTGCCATTCCCCACAATAAGCTTTTTTTACATATTTCTTAAAATAGGCATGAACAAATTCATGAGCAAAAACTCCTATAACTTGCTTTTCGCTAAACCTATCTATGCTAGCAAGGTGTATAGTATTAGTAGATTCTCTGTATACTCCGAAATATTTAGGTTCGAATTCAGTATGAAGGACTACTTTTGCTCCTATAGCATTAACTATCCTTGTAAAGAACTTGTCTAACTTTCTTGCTTGATATCTTTTCATTTTCTTACCTCGCCTTGTTAATATTTTCTTTCCTTAACCTAATTATACCTAAAAAAAGAAAGGAAAGCAAGGGCCTTCCTTAAAATTTATCAAAGATTTATTGAAAATTTATATTCCACAGCGATAACAGGCTCCACAATTGCCTTCGCATTCTCCGCCAGGTCTTCTAACCACAGTTGTTTTTTTTCCTAATTTACAAGTCAAAACTCCAAGAAACACAATTGCCAACAATACAAAAGCACCTACAATCATTTTTCACCTCTAATTGTTAATAATACTATTAAATTCCACATGTGATATAACTGTAATCCTCATCTAAAAAATATGAATATCCACAGTAACTAGTTATGATTGGATCCATTTCAAAGTGTTTATCACCACTAGCTACTCTTTTAGCATATTCTACTGGATCATTCTTCCATTCATTATCTTTTTTCTTGTCTGCTTTTTCTCTTTCTTTCTTGATTTCTATTGCCTGTTTAACTGATTCTATTAGCTTTTCGCCAAATGTTCTATCTTCTCTTTCTTGTTTCTCCTTAACTAATCCTTCAATTATTGCTGTACCCCAACGCTTTTTACTCATTTTTTCTCCTTAACAATCTTCTTTCTAATTCCAGCTTTAACTAAATACTCCTTTACTTCGTATTCTTTCATTATGTATCCGCCACAATTACCTATTTTTTCGATTCTGTTTTTAAATTCTTCTTTTATTGCATTTAGATACTTATCTACTATATTAGCACGTAAATATAACTTTGTCAAGTCTTCATTTGATAACTCTGGCAAATTTATAGTTTTATCTATTGTTGCTAGTTCGTTTTTGAGTGCCGGACATTTTAAGTGTTGTTTTAATTTGCAATATTGGCATTGTTTTTCACCAGGATTAATAACTGGATCTTTAACATCACAGTTTGTAATGATAGACTTTATAGTTTCCAGTAATCCTTCTGGGTCAGTAAATGTAAACATCTTTGGTTTATCACTTATTCTGGGTTGAAAAATGTAAGCATTGCACTTTTTTACATCCCAAGCCTGCATTGTAGCTAAAGCATATGCTGCTAACTGGAGATTATTCTCAGGACTTTCCACTTCTATTCTTCCGAATTTAAAGTCTACTATATTTAAATTTTCTTCTGCATCAAGTATGATACAATCAATGCTTCCTGATGATATTATTTCTGCCTTATCATCTATCTCTCTATCTGGATTGCTATATATTTCTACTTTTGACTCAAAACTTACATCCCATGCACCTCTAGTTAAAGGATGCAGGAAATTTATACATTTATTTACTAATTCTATCTGCTCATCATTGAGACCTTCTAAATTCTTAGTTTCTACAGCTCTATGAAGAAGAGTTCCCTCTAAGGAGAACTCATTATCAACATCAGGTAGATCGTGCCCCTTCACGCTGAAAGGGCAAAGATAGCTACGTTCTAATGAACTTGGTGAGTATTTGTGATGGTTCATACTAGTAAATCTTCCTTGTCTACAGTTTTGTAATTAAGAAATGGCTTGGCTTCTACTTCCTTAAAAGATTCTACTGCCTTCTCAAATCTGGAAGTTTTTACTGGCTCAGGAGTTACATTAATAACATCAGCATCAGATACGTCGCCTTCTCCAACGCATTGACCAGTTAAGTTGTTAAACAACCAAGCACTTGCTTTTCTAGTAGCTTTTCCGTTTATGGCATCTGATCCCATACCAGCATTTACTTTTATAGCTAATGGCAATATTTTCTTATTGTGTTTACCTTTATAGGTCCATTCTACTTCTACATCTACCGTGGCACCACCTGTCTGACCCTTTGGTATTCCAGGAGTTATGCTAAATGATAAACCTTCTATTTGCTTTAATTTATGATTAAATCCTTCTTTGGTAACATAAAAATTTCCAGCTATTATGTTAAACATATTACCGACGGTATATACTCCGTGTATAGTGGCTTCTATTAAGCATTCCTTAACTACACTTTCAGGATATATTTTATCAGTTTTAAAACCCAACTTAGTCCCTTGTAATTCCATTATTGGCTTCATTATTTCAGGAGTTAATAGTTTCTTAAGTTCTGAAGCTACCGAAGCTACTGCAAAAGACTTTTCAAACATATTAGCTATAGAAAGGGATTCCGAACCCCTTCTAGCTATTTCATCTAATTTTTTAACTATTTCAAAATTCATTTACAAAATCTCCCACTAATATCTCGTTTTTGATTTTTTGCTTTAATGCTTTTTTTCATATTGTTGATTTTTTTATTATCTTCTTCATTCCAATAGTAACTATATTCTACTCCATCTTTTGCAAATACGCAGTCAAATACTTTTACTTCTTCTACTTGTTCTTTAGATATCTTATCATCAGAATATCTAATATCTTTATAAGTTTCAACTATCCAATTCCAAACTCGTTTAACTATAGTTTCCTTTTCCCCACTCCATTTAGTTCTTTGGTACATTAGATTGCTCCTCTATTATATTTTTAATTTGTGCGTTTGCTATTTGTAATTCTTTTTGCCAGAACTCTAGGTTTGCCATACAGTCGTAGGCCCTTGCTTTTAACTTTACTATTTCTTCCATTTTTGTCTCCTATCTATCTAATATTATAGTCATAGCATCTTTTGCTGTTTGTAATTCCGTTTGCCAATACTCTATTTTTTCCATAAATTCATCGGTTTTAGATTGTAATTCTTTTTGCCAAAACTCTATATTTACCATACAGTCATAGGCTCTAGTTTTTAACTTTACTATTTCATTCATTACTTACTCCTTATCTATCGTATATTACAGTAATAGCGTCCTTAATTTCTTGTAGTTCTTTTTTCCAGAAATCTATTTTTACCATATAGGCATCTGTTTTAACTTGTAATTCTTTTTGCCAATGCTCCATAGTTTCTATACAGTCATAGGCCCTTGCTTTCAATTTTACTATTTCTTCCATTTTTCACCTCTATACAACATTATAACCTATAATCAGCTTATTGTCAACAGTGAAATTACCATTTTTATCAAAATTAACTACAGCAAATCCGTTTTGGTATTTAGAATAAGGTCTATAATCAGGCTGAGTATTACATAGAGAAGCTACGGTGTAAGAAGCTTTTGTTTCTCTTGATACTATGTTTACATCTACGTATTCTTCTTTTCTATGAAAATGTCCTAATATACAATTATTTTGGAATCTCATAAATATATTTCTTGCTATATTTACATTGGGGTTACCACCACCCTCGTGACCATGCATAAAAAGTAATTTTCCTATTTTAACTAACTGCATATCTGGTACATATTCAATATTAAAGGATTTTAATCTTAGTAAACTTGGCAAACTCAAATCTTCGAGATCTGCAAGTTCTGGTCTCCCGTATACATATCTCTGCAACCTTGCTCCATCATGATTTCCTGCCTTATATATTATCTGAGCTTTAGGAAATGTTTCTCTAAGATGAGTAAAAAACTCTATACATTTTTTTAATTCAGTATTGAAACTGGGGCGTTTTGGATCGTGTCCAAATGAAGAAAGGAAGTATCCATCTAATAAGTCTCCTAGCAATACAATGGTGTCTACGTTCTTCTTAGTTCCGTATTCTAGGGCCATTGTAATAGATTTTGTATTATGATCTGGAATGTGAATGTCAGCAAGAACTAATACTTTCTTAGCAATAAATTTCTTTGGCTTATAATCTGTGTATTCAATTTCTTTTGGCATTTGAGTTGGTCTCCTATCGTTTTCCATATATTGTTTATCCTTTATAGATTTTCTTTTCTTAACTCCATTTGTTCCGGCATAATATTGAATTCTTTTGTATATTTTATTATAATCCTCATGTTTACATAATTCGTAACAAATCTTGTCTGCTAATGTTCTATGGGGCATATTTGGGTATTTTAATAGATAACTTTTTACTGTTTCTGTATATTCGTTTTCCATATTAACCTCCAAATATTTTTAAAATCTTTAAACCGAAACTATTACTCTTTATTTCTCCACTTACGTCTGTCTTTTCTGATTCTAACGTTTTATAGCAACTGACTGTTCCATCAGCATATTCCGTTACTGTGTAGCCAAATGGAATGTGACTACCGAATGTTTTTTTACTCATTTTAAACCTCCATAATAATGCATTAAAAATATTATTGATGCTATTTGGTAAGATATGTGAATTAAAACCTGAGCATATACATTCTTATGAACGAAATAAGCTAGCCAAAAGCAGGAATTAACTATAGCTATTATCACACCTATTAAAGGATGTGCTAGTACAAACCAGTATGATACAATAGATAGTATGGCAAATACCATGCTAATTTTATCCCAGTTGTCTTTGAATGTATTCACAGTTCTTACTCCTTATCTATTATATATAGCGGATAATGCAGAATTTACAATAGCTAAAAGTTTATTTGTTAGATTATTTTTAGATTTAAGCCAATCTATAGGATCTAATCCACCCTTTTCGCTATTACACTTCTTACAGGCTAGTGCATAGTTCTCTAGGATATTAGCATGTCTTCCGAATTTCCATTCAGGATATATATGATCTAGAGTTGCTTTATTCTTCTTAGTAAATTTGATTCCACAGTATAAGCAATGTTCTCTATCTTCTGCTGTTTGCATAAACTTAGACTTACTATTTCTGCGGTCTCTCATAGTTTATCCTTCTTCTATGTCTTTTATATATCTTTCGAAGTCTTTAGGTGAAACTAATCCACCTACATTACGATCGTCCCAAATAACGTCCATACAAATTTTAGGCCAACTTCTATACGGACTACCTGGTAAGTTCCTATTTATACCATCTATAGGATAATGATTACCTATTAACCAATTCTTTACTTCTTTAAGTTTAAAGCCATTACGAGCTGTCCAATATACAATCTTATGTCCTTTATGTTTTACTCTCCAAAGAGCTTCTTTTACTCCCTTAATAGGTTTACCCATCTCTGGATATTCTTGTTTTATAACTGTTCCGTCAAAATCTACTGCTATTATCAAACTTTTACGATTGGGATAATAAGCATTCATATTTACTCCTTGTAACGATTGTCCTCACCCTTTTCAGGATGTAATTGATACCATAGTAAAAATAGTGCATTGCAAGCTAGATGAGCGGTATGAAGCAATTTTGACTCCTTATCAAAGTCTTCACCCGACTCAAATGCTGCATAATGTCTTAATAGTGAATCTTGTATACTTGAATATTTAAAACCGTTCTTCCAATTGCCTCTATCGTATTTCTTAGATCCGAAATCTAGAACTTTGGCAACTTCTATTAACGCATCCATTGGAAGCATAGACATTCCAGGTTTCCCTTCGTTATGTCTCTGAGCTTTCAATTCCTTCTTATCCATATAATAAGTCCTCATTAAAAGTTACTGTAATCTTTAGATGTTACAATATGATCAATTATTCCAAATTTCTTAGCTTGTAACGGAGTCATTTCTAAATCTTTATTCTTTATAGCTTTCTTAATAAATGCTACTGTTTTTCCTGTCATCTTGCTCATATGTTTTAAAACATTTTCTTCAAAGAAGTCTAAGTCTTTAGCATATTGTTTTAAGTCATTTGATGATAAACCAGGAAGATTTGAATATGTTATACTATGAATCATTATTTCTGAACCTGGCATTGCAAAACGATGCCCCTTAGTTCCTGACATTAATATAGTTGCCCCTGCTGATTTTGCTACTCCTGTGCAAACTGTATTAATTGTAATATCACTGAATTTTATTAAGTTTAAAAGTTGATTTGTTGCTGAAGCGTCTCCACCATTAGAATTTATAAATACATATATTTCTTCAAAAGCATTATCCTTAAAGAAAAGAAATTTGTTATAAGAATCTTCAATCAGTTTTCCTGTTATATCTCCATTAATAAAAATTCTTCCAGTAGTTATTGCGCGACTTATAGGATCTAGAAAAGTAAAATTGGGCTCTTTACTTGTTCCGGTATTGAAAGGTAGAACATATTCTGTCATTTTATCACCTTTTGGTTATTTATCTTTAAAATTATTTCGTTAATCTTTTTTGTAATTAATACTAATTGTTTTTTTATTTCTTCTAATTCTTTATTCTTATTCCACATTACTAAGTATTCTGCTTCACGGATATCTAGGTATTTTAATTTGCTCATATAGTTTTCTTAGTCCTCAGTATTAATTCTTTCGAGTTCATGATTTCTTTTTCTCCATCCAAGTTTCTCATGTTTCGCGATTAACCCTAGTATAATTGCTTGGAATTTTTGGACTTGACGTTTAAGCGTGTCGTACTTCTGAGCTTCTATATTCGACTTTGTACCGTCTATTTCATCTATTTTATCTTTGAGGATTCTGATTTCCCTTTTAATACTTTTTAAGGTTTTCATCTTGGCCCTCTCTTGTTTAAAATTGGTGGAGAGAAGTGGATTCGAACCACTGCGTCTTTCGAACCGGTTTTACAGACCGTTGCTTTCGACCACTCAGCCATCTCTCCATTTTTTTATTCTTTATAGTAATTATAACCTAAACTTTCAAATAAAGCAATAGACAAATTATTTATTTTAATATTTTCTTTCCTACTTCGAAGGCTCCATGCCCAAAGTGCTGTACTGCTTCGTATCTAACTTTAGCTCCATCTAAACGAAAATTGCGTAGAAATTTAGGACCTCTATAAACTAATTCAATCATATTAGCATAAAATCTGGCATCTGCTTCTTTTTTAAATTGATCAGCTTCATCCTTGTCTCTGAATATAGTTGGGTAAGAATATTCTATATCGTGGATTTGGCTTGCAGCTACTATTGACACTCCCAGTATTCCATTTGGTATTAAGTGATAGAGAAGTCTATCAAGAAACGTTGCTGTTGATCCTACGCCATTGCAATAGCGTCTAGCTTCTTTAGGATGCTTATCAATAAGCCATCTAGTAGACTTAGCCATTCTTAACGTTTTTGCTTTTCTAAAATTACCGTATAACATGATATTTCTCCATCGATTGTTTTTGTTATAAAAGCAAGTATACGGAAAACTTAGTAAAAGTCAATAGCCTAATGAAATATAGCAAAAAGAAAAATCCCTTATATATAAGCTTTGTGCGCGCATCTTACTAGAGGTGTCAACCTCTATACTCTTGTTAATATAAGTAAGAAATATATATTATTAAGATTAAGTATATCTTCTCTTAGTCTTATCTTAATAGATTAAGTATATAATCAGTATAGATACTACATAGGAGAGAGATAGAAAGAGAATAAAAATTTGGCCGGTCTATTGACTTTTCTATAAAAAGGGTTAGAATGCTTATATGAAAAAGATTTGTACAATTTGCGGGAAAGAGTTTACAAGGAGTCATAATAGTAATAAGTATTGCTCAACTGAATGTAAGAAGAAGGCATGGTCTATTGCTAATAAACGATATCAAAAAACATCAAAAGGCAGAATATGCCATAAACGATATCAAAAAACATCAAAAGGCAGAATATGCCATAAACGATATTGTAAAACGTTTAAAGGAAAATCAACTAGAATAAAAGCTAAGAACAAACGCCGCGCCTTAAAGCGTAATTGTATACACGAAGATTATTCTTCATGGCTTAAGGAAGTTAAATCTCTCAAGAATTTTACTTGTCATTGGTGTAATGAAGTATTTAGTATAGATAAGCTACATATTGACCATGTTGTACCCTTAAGCAAGGGCGGAATAGATACAAAAGATAATGTAGTTTGTGCTTGCAGTTCTTGCAATAATAAAAAATATACTAAACTTCCAGAAGAATTTAACTCTACTTTAGACCAGCCCTTACTTCTTTTTTAGCCTCAGATGTCTCACTGTGACATAGGTGTGACACTAAATTTTAGCCTCAGATGTCTCATGTGTGACATTCGAAGTGTGACAAAAGTAGTCTTGCATAAAACGTGCCAAAGAATTTAGCCTCAAATAATTTCATTAAAAGTTTGGCATGGCACTTGCTACATTACAAGTATGCTCAATGACAATAGGAAGAAAGACAAAAGACAAGACGGCCAAAAGTACTAACGGGGTTAAGCCCCGCCGGAATACCAAACCAGGAAGTCAGAAAGTCAAAAGTAAGGGTAAAAGAAAATATTTTGAAGATTTCTTTAAAATAGTTTAAATTACCTATTGCTATCTTCCGAGATTCATGGTATAATGACAGTAGAAAGAAAAAAGATCTTTGAAAACA
>Ga0247841_10004440_pt1 | contig 24095 bp, 21 predicted proteins | sample LaCruzMarch2015__2_FD_192410 | JGI IMG/M metagenome (GOLD analysis project Ga0247841, IMG submission 192410) | Freshwater microbial communities from meromictic Lake La Cruz, Castile-La Mancha, Spain - LaCruzMarch2015_18m | ecosystem: Environmental > Aquatic > Freshwater > Lake | place: Spain... | reverse complement strand
ACACTGGTATAAAGCATTGCATCCATAAACATTCCATCTTGTATAAGTATCGGGAGCGTAAAACCGATCATTATACTAAAAGCAATCAGCCAATAGGGAGTTTGCCGGTTAAAAAGAAGCTTCTTAAACATAATATAGTTTTGTTTTATGACGACAAACAAAGGAAATCGTACCTTCTTAAATCATGGAAAACAAGAAAATTCGTTACCTTATTAGCATTTAATGCATTGTAAATCATCCTTTTTTATTAAAAATTTTCTCAGGGTAAAGATATGAATTATCTATAAAAATCAGGTTCATGCAATCCGTAATTGTCAATTTAGCATATCTTTCGATTTGATGTTTTTATTGGCATTAAATCATAGACAAAGGCCTTTGTAGTGTGCACTTTGACTTTGCATTTTGATTTTTGATTCTGGTTTGTCCAGCTTAGGGATATTCCAGGTGAGAATTAAAACAAATTATTAACACATGGCAATCCCTGATCTGACTCAGCCCCTGACAAGAAATATTTCTTAAATTTGTTACACAATGTAAAAACAATGTTGCGACCAATTACAAATTCCAAGTCACTGATTAAGGCCATCATCGAAAAGAGCAGTCTGAAGCAGGAGGTTTACCTCAAAACACTCAGTGTTTTCGATACATTCAAACAAGAGAGTGAAACATTTGTAAAAACAAATATAGGAGCCATCAAAAAGGCTCCTTTTCCGCTGCTGTTTGAGTACAATGACCGCAGCAAATTTGAATTTCAACTCAAGTTCGGTTCCGATATCCTGATTTTTTTCATGCATTCCAATGTTTTTGAAATCCCACGTGATCACCTGATGATGAAGAGCAGTTATATTCGTGAGGATAAAAGCCGGTCTTACTGCGGCATCATTCACATTTTCAACTTCTTGGCCGATTCATTTAAATATAACAGGTCGAACGATATCGGTTATTGCATCGGCCGCATTTTTGTAAACAGGGAGACCCATTATTTTACAGAAGGAAAGCGGGAAATCGGATTGCTATACAACAATTTTTCCGGCAGCAGGCTCGATCGTAAATCAATAAAAACAATTCTGCACGCTGCTGTTTTATACACATTGAATTTCGACCTCCTGACCCCACCCTATGACAATATCAAAGAGGTTACCGTTGCCGAGATGCAGAGTACCCTCGATGCCATGCTGATAAGCACGGGGAAAAGACTCGGGTTCAGGTTCCAGGCCGACAATGAGCAAATAATCCCATAAATATCAATGGTTGCGTTCTAAAAAAAAACTTCGAGCAGAAGTTCTCTGAGTGAGGCATAGGTATGAGACAATATACAATGAATGGCATTGGGATTGGTCCACTTTACCAGGAAAATTCCCTCACTGGTCTGAGGTTTTAATATTTGAGCGCTGTCGGCCTCCATCTCAAACCACATGGTTTGTTTAAGAATCTGCTTATCCTTAACTGTGTATGTATGCCAGGTTGATGGAAGATCCTTTACAATCTTCACTGTTTTTAGTCCGGTCTCCTCTTTTACTTCACGGATGGCGGCATTCCGTGCCCATGACGGATGAGGTTTTAATGTTGCATCATCATAGGTCAATAAAGGAGACTGCTTTTTTAAGGATCCTTTACCTTGAATATCTTTTTTATCTATTTTTCCTTTTGGTAAGTCCCAGTGACCTAAACGGTGAATAAACAAATATTCTCCTTTTTCATTTTTTACGAGACCCCCTGCGGCAGGAATATATTTCAAGAAGGAGATAAAAGCCAGAAATGCTGACTCCTGACCGATTATCCAAAGGATGAGAAATTTTTCATATCTCTGGAAATCAGCATAGGCCTCCTGAAGCTTCTCAACCGATTCATATATTACAATCATATCGGTTGGGAGGGGATTATCAGGAGCGAATTTGACGAATTGAATTGTACGGTCATTCAGGAAAATTTTCATGTTTGAATAATTTACATGGTAAAAATACGTTTTTTCATTGATTCCAAAAGGCAGTTCGTCTATCAATTTTTCTTAACTTTGCATCAGAAATCATCAAATGTGTTTTTATGATATATAACAAAGACATTGCATTTACAACAGCCGAATTATTATTAAAAATCAAAGCGGTGAAACTCAGTCCACGTGAACCTTTCACCTGGGCATCAGGAATTAAATCGCCCATATACTGCGATAACCGTATTACCCTATCTTACCCGGAGATCAGAACATTTATCCGGCAACATTTTGTTAAGTCGATCGAACAGAATGGGTTCCAGCCGGAAGCCATTGCCGGGGTTGCAACAGGAGGTATTGCCCATGGGGCCCTTGTTGCTCAGGAGTTAGGATTGCCATTTGCCTATGTACGTTCCGGAAAAAAAGAACATGGGCTTACCAATCAGATTGAAGGTGAATTACGTCAGGGTCAACGTATAGTTGTTGTCGAAGACCTCATTTCAACGGGAGGCTCCAGTTTAGGCGCTGTTCATGCTCTGCGTGAGGCCGGCTGCAACGTTAAGGGAATGGTAGCCATTTTTACTTACAACCTAACAAAAGCAGATAAGGCATTTAAAGATGCCGACTGCGCCCTGATCACACTTACTGACTATGATCACCTGATACAAAAAGCTGTGGAAATAGGCTTCATTACCCAATCAGAAGTAAAAATCCTTCAAGATTTCAAAAAAACACTTAGTTAGCCAAATAGAATAAATAACCTATTGATTACAAATCTTTCAACATTTTGTTATAAAAAAAAGACTGCCAAAAGCAGTCTTTTTTTTATGTAAGATATTTCGCATGGCTACATTTTCACCATTTTACCATATGCATTTCCAATTTTAATAAGGTACGTTCCCTTGGGTAGGCCGCTCACATTGAGAACACCATTAAAGGTCCCTTTGGATTGGGTTCCAAAGTTCCTGGTCAGCACCGAACGACCTGTAAGATCGTATACAACTGCGGTGACGTTCCCTGACGCTTCTGAAACATAAGCTATATTCACATTATCAACAACAGGATTCGGATTCAGGTTCAACACGTCATGCGCAGTCGCGGATGTTTGTAACGGTTCAATACCAACCGGAAGCGCATAGGTGGTATCCATCCATATTCCGCGTCCATAGGTTGCGATATAAATAACACCTTTATTGAGAATATGGTAGTCGTTCATAATCTGTTGACGGATTTCAGTAACTGCAACATCTCCGATATTATGAATGTCGATACCCCAGGAAGGATTAGCTGCATTTATATCTGTGGTGCTGAATACACCGAGTTCGGTACCAATAAAAGCGCTGTTGTTGCCTTTCATCTCTATCAATCCGCTGTAAACCGGTGTCTTTGGCAGGTTGCTTTGCTTTGCAGAAAAGGTCGGTTGCGCTGCATTGGCATCCTGGGTGAAATAAACATAATTTTCGTTTCCATAGTTGCCCATAGTAACCAGTACTTCATTCGGATTGGCAGGGCTAATAGAAATGGAGGTGATATAACGGCCGGCAAAGGCCTCATAAGCAAAAACAGTATCGTTCAGTACGCATTGCGAACTCGTTATATTGGCGGTTGCAGAATCATATGCATTGATTAGTCCGGTAATCCGGATGAGTCTCCCTTCTTCTGTTCCGGCCCAAAGAGTATTCAGATCAGCAGATATGGCCATGGTTGAAATGTGATCGCTGGTATTTGCATCCTGAAACACAATAAAATATTCCGCAGGAACATTGAATTTAAGCATGTCCTTGGTCATGAAAATCCCTTGCCCGGTTCCTGATTTATTTCCAAAATAGAAGAACCGGCTGGCAATAGGATCTGCGACAGTAAGACTATCGCCAATTAAGATAGGAGCCTGCGTAACATAAGGAAACAGAATTTTATTATTGGCGCTTTCTACCAACAGTGTCGTGTCGGCTGGAATTGTCTTTGCACGGGCAAATACTTTTACGCTGTCACGTGTTTGGGTAAAGTTGAAACTTTCCCAGAGCCGCATCGGAATGTAGGCAGAATTCACTGCAAGTACCCCGTTCATGAAGTCGTTTGCATAGGTGATATCAGTAAGATCCTGACGCCTGATAGCGGGATCGCCCAGGTATTCACTGTAAACGGCTACCCGTGAATCAAGATTTGACCATTCTGAGGTTCCTCCATCGCTGCCAAAGAACAAACCTTCTGGAAGCCACACTGGATATCCGTCTGAAGGGCTATTGGTGTAAAGGGGACAGAAATAGCCCATTCCAAGAACACCGATATTGTCGCCGCCTCCCATCACATACGACTTCTGGGAAGAAAAAGAAAGGGCGTTGAACTGGCTCGTCATTAACTCTTTATTAATGGTTTTAAAGGTAAAATCGTTGATACCTATAGTTGCTATACTCACGCCACCATCAGTGGCCATTGCCACCTGATTCAGATTATTGGGCCGGAAAACATACGCATGATGAAAGAGGGGAGCGCTGTCGGGAAACCATGGAGAATACAAGCCTGAACTGATCAATTCCCAATTATAATAACCCGGTTGGGCGCCTCTTTCACCGTACCACATGTTGTTGCCCCCAAGAAAGAGTTTACTTGCATTGTTGGGGAAAACTGCAAGGGTATTGCAATAACATCCGTTTCCTCCAAAAGGTTCGAAAGTGGGGTTGAAAGGAAAAATCAGCGACCAGGTTAAACCTCTGTCTGTTGAGTTGTAGATGCCCATCAGTTTGCCATCTACTTTGGCAAAACTTGCATACATCGTATCGGCGCTGGATGGAGCAATTGCAAAGACCATCCAGCCAATCCCGCTTTTCGGAAGGGAATTTGGCAGACCCGTCGTAAGGGTTACCCATGAACTCAGATCACCCCCAGGAGCCATATAAGCAGAATCGCCTGTTGCGGTTATCACAGTTCCATCAGGTCCCACACATACATCCATGCTGTAGCCGGGTTTTACCTGAATCCAGTCATTGCCGTTATCACTGTAATACAAACCTCCATAGGTGGAGGCAAAAATCCGGCCGGAATTGGGATCAATAACGAGTTTGGAAACTGCAATGAAGTTCGAATCAACCATCGGCGAGGTTGATGGAATCAACGTAAAAACCCCGCCGTTTTCAGAACGATAAATTCCGGTGCCTGGCGTTTTAATCCCTTTGCATGCCGTAACTCCTGTTGCTGCGTAAACCGTTCCATTTGAATTTTGTACCAAAGAAGAAACCCGGGGTACGATATTGTCTTGGACAGCCATTTGTGTCCATGTAAGGCCTAAATTTCCTGACCTCCAGATACCACCTGCCTCGGCGCCTGAAATCAGGACAGTATCCGCAGGATATCTATTATCAAAAATCACTGTCCAAACGAGGCCGGAATAATTATCCGGACCGAGGCTTATCCAGTTAAGATTCATGGGGCCCGAGGTACCCTTGGTACGCAAAAATTCGGCCTGCTGGCGAGCTTTCATCATATCAACCGGGTTGATTGTGCCTGTGTGCTGATTAGCACGAATGCTCTCCATCCGCGTTTTGTCCTGTTTTTTAAGATCCGGGTTCCCTGGCTGTCCTACAACGGGAATCAAAGAAAAGAAAAGCAAGAAAATTCCCAGGAATGTTGTGATCAGGCCAAAGGGTAAAAATCTATTTTTCATATTACTCGTTTTAATGATGACTTATATGTTTTTGATTATTATTTCCTAAACCCGCGAAAATCAATGTACATACGATTACAAAACCGCATTGTTTTAAAACGAACAAATATAAAGTAAAAATAGTATCCTGCAAAATTATTTTGCTTACAGTTGATTTTCTTCTGTAAGAGTGCGGGAATGGACGGTAAAAAGGCAAAGAGATCTAAATTTTTTCCAGTGAGGTGGCAGGCAGCCATCCCACACTCCCGTTTGCAATACGGATCTCGTACCAGCCGCTGATGTTATCAAGTAACCTGACTTTGGTACCTTCGTGAATCACAAAAAGGTCAGTACTTTTTTCATCCGGTGAACTTTTTACCGTAATAGTGGGAGCAAATACAATGGCTTCATTGGTGTTTCGGGTAAAACTGTAACCACTCCAGGCAAAAACCATAGTCAATCCGGCTATAAATAAAATGCCCAAACCGAACCAGAAACCTAATTTACGGAGGATCAGGACGCGTGAAGCCAGATAAAGTACACCGCATAACAAGCCGGTAATGAACATGATTATGCTGATAGTGGCCCAGGAATCAACAGAGAAAAGCTGAATGACTGCATTGAACCATCGTTTATAAAATAATTCAGGCAGCGGCTCAATCTTGTCTGAAATTTTGGTATTGGCTACATTCAGGTTAAAATCGACATCCTCATTGCCCGGATCTATTCGCTTTGCTCTTTCATACCATAAAATGGCATTGGCATAATCGTTTAATTTGAAATAGGAATTCCCAATATTGTAGTAGAGTTCAGGTGATTCATAGCCAGCCCCTACAACCTTCTTATACTGTTCCACGGCCATAGAATAGGACCCTGCCGAATATGCCTTGTTCCCTTTGACAATGTTATCGCGCTGAACCGTGGCATACATTGTCAGGGTGGCAAGGAATAACAGGAGTGAAAAAATATATGATTTCATCGTCTTCATCGTAATTCCCTCTCCATTTTACTAATGATCTCCAAGGCTTCATTATAGATTCGCTCCATATTAACTGTCTTTTCGCCGGGAGCGAACCGGGCAAACTCTGTATTGCTTAGTGTTTCGATAAACTGACTGATAATGGTTTCATTGACATTTTTCAGGATGAGGGCCTCATGCACCGATTCAACGCTTAATTCGGCAAGCGGGATGCTGAATTTATCACTCAGGTAACCCCAAAGGGACTGTGAGATGGCAATATAAAAATCGTCCTGTCTGCCGCTTTTCTGAAATTCTTCTGCCTTCTGTAAGCGTTTTCGTGCAATTTTTGTTGCCCTGAGGTTTTTCATAAGAACGGTATCACTCCGGCGGGCAGCAAGTTTCCTCCATAAAACAAGGAAAAGCAGAAAGAACAGCAATGGGATGACCAATAACAGCCAAAATCCAATTGATGCAAAAAACCTTGAGCCTGCAATCTTTAAATTAATACCATCAACCTTAATGTGCCGGATATCACTGCCGATGTATTTGATTTCCTCCTTGTTTGCCCCGGAATAGGTCATTACTGCACCCGGTTCCCCTGCCCCTTTTTCAACTTCAAGAGAAAATTCGGGACTTGAAAGGGAGATGTACCGCTTTTTTTCCAGGTCAAAATAGCTGAAGGTAACGGGTTTAATCGTGAATTTACCGGGTTTTCGGGGTATCATCAGGTATTCAAAAACCTGGTTACCGGAGATGCCGGATGCCGTGGTTTGGACATCACTTATGACCTTGGGATCATATGTCTCAAAATCAGGTGGAAAGGTCAAATTCAGCTTATCGATAAGCTGGATATTTCCTCTCCCGCTGATCGTGCATTTCAAAGTAACAGCCTCGTTGGTCTTCAAACGCGTTTTGTCGATTTCAGCATGGAGTGTGAAATTACCAACAGCGCCGCTGAAATCAGCAGGTTTGCCCTCTTCCGGAAGCGGTCGCACTGATATGATGACCGGATTCGATTTCAGGGTTTTCTCCACATTTGCCACCCCGGAATTGAAAAATGAATCGTTGAAAAAATCATCGAAAAACGGATCACCCGTCCTGGTCTTCGTTTGCCTGCGCACCTGTGCAACACAGGCCAGTTCCAGCGGATCAATTACAAGCCGACCGCTTTTCAAAGGAAACAGGGCAATTTTCCGAATATCGGCCACAACATATTGCTCACCATCAATAACCTGGGTGGTTTGCTGGAGTTTATCATTTTCCTTCATCAGGTTCTGAGACCAGAATCCTGAAAAAGAGGACAGCTTACTGATATTTATCTGAGCGATGGGAACTTTTGTAAAAATCTTATAGGTAATTACAATACCTTCACCCTGCAAAGGAGATGAATTGGAGGCGAAGGCCTTGACATATACATCATTGCTATTGCCGGTAACACCCGCTCCCGATGACCCTGTTCCATGGTTCTGGTTTGCAGTTCCCTGATTTTGGGCCCCGGATGAGCCGGAATTCTTGATCACCTTGATCGACAAGGAATTTGATGAATATTGTTTGCCATTGACACTAACGGTTGCAGCCGGGATAGTAAAAGTGCCTTCGCGTGTTGCCTGTAAAAGATATGTGTAAGTATAAGTGATCGACATGCTTGTACTTCCATTAACCATACGGATACTTGAACTTGTACTTGTATTCGGACCACTGAGCATGTCGATACCCTGGATATTCGGACCCCGAAAATTACCACCCTGAGCGTTAAGCGTATAAATCAGCGTAAATGTCTCCCCGACAGCAGCTACTGCTTTTGATTGCGCGGTAAACTGAACATCCTGGGCAAAAAGGTTCGCAGTGCCGATGAGTAATGTAACCAGACTAATAAATATTCTATTTAACATATGGTCGGTCTATAATAAATTCAGGACTTTGGACATGAGATGATTACCAATCTTTTTCGATCCCTGTTACCTGAACCTTTGCTTTTTGCTTTTTTACTTTTTGCATTGTCTTCTTTTCATCATTTTTCAAGGCTTCCAGCATTCGCTCTGCGTCATCTTTACTTATCTTTTTCTGGTCCTGGGGAGGCTTTTGCTGATCCTGATTTTTATTCTGATCTTTATTTTGATCCTGCTTATCTTTCTGATCCTTTTTATCGTCCTTTTTATCGTCTTTGTTCTGTTGTTGCTGCTGTTGCTGCTTTTTAAGCATCATTTTAGCATACTCCAGGTTATATTTTGTGTCCAGATTCTTCGGATCGTTAATGAGTGCGTTTTTGTATGAAAGGATACTTTTTTCATATTCCTTCGATTGCAGATATGAATTTCCCAGGTTATGATACACTTTTGACTGGAGTTCACGATCCTTGTTCTTTTCGGCTAAGTTAGAATAAATCTTTGCAGCTTCTTCAAGGTTATTGTTCTTGTACACTGCAGCGCCCAGGTTGAACTGTCCCTTAACCGACTCTTTATTGAGTTCGAGGGCCTTGCGGTAATCCTTTTCAGCCTCTTTGTAATCGCCTTTTTCAAATTCACGGTTACCCTGGCGGAGTAGCCCATTCTCCTTTTGTGAATAGGAATTCAGACCAGCCAGAAACAGGAGCATTATAATTATGGTAATTTTCATCTTCAGGTTTAAAAACTTATCGACTGATTACTTTTCAAACGGTCTAAATCGTTGAAGCCATTTTGTTTTTCTTTCAAAAACAAACAAATCAAGTATAAGCAGGAAAAGAGCCAGGGCAACAAAATATTGGAAACGGTCTTCATAATCGCTGAATTGTTTTTCCTCTATTTCAGATTTCTGTATCTTCCCGATATCATCAAATATTTTTTTCAATCCCATTTCCGAGGTTGTGGCCCTGACATACATCCCCTTTCCAATGCTGGCGATCTGCTGGAGCAGGGTTTCATCCAGCTTACTCATGATGGTTTGCCCGTTGCGGTCTTTACGATAGCCGGTTTGCACGCCGTTGCTGAATACCGGAATTGGGGTCCCTGTGGGTAATCCCATGCCAATTGTATAAATGGTAATATTATTTTTCATCGCAGCATCGGCATGTTCAAGTACATTTCCTTCGTGATCTTCACCGTCGGTAATGATAACAATGGCCTTGTTGTGCTTTGATTCGCCAAAACTACTGGCGGCCAATTCAATAGCTGCTCCGATCGCGGTTCCCTGAGTAGCAATGAGGCTGGTATTAATTGAAGCCGTGAACATTTTTGCTGCCGCATAATCAGTTGTTATTGGCAATTGGGTATAGGCCTTTCCGGCGAAAATGATGATACCTATCCGGTCGCCCTCTAAGTTATCAATCAAACGCATAATTGATTGCTTGGCACGTTCCAGCCGATCGGGTTTGATATCCTGGGCCATCATGGAATTGGAAACATCGAGACAGATCATCAGATCAATCCCTTTCCGCTTAACCTTCTCGAGCCGGGATCCGGTTTGAGGGTTCGCCAATGCAAAAATGAGGCTGGCAACAGCCAACATAACCAGAACAAATTTCAGGATGGGCTTGGCTAATGAATAATCGGGCATTAACTGATGAATCACACTCCAGTCACCGTATTTCGACAGGGTTTTCTTCTTCCATATCAGAAAAAGCGCCAGTAAACCTGCGAAAACCGGGATCAGCGCCAAGAGATAAAAATAATAAATATGTGCGAATCTGAACAAGCGTTTTGTATTTAGAATTAAGTATGATTCAATGTTTAAAGTTTTCTTATTCCTGAGATCAGGGAATGTTTTTTAAATATAAATATCTTAAAAGCATCTCAATCCCGATCAGGATAAAAGCTACCAGCACAAAGGGTAAATATTCCTCTTTTTTCTTCCTGAATTCGGTCACATCAATTTTTGATTTCTCCAGTTTGTCAATCTCCTGGTATATGGAGCGTAATTTGGCATTGTTGGTGGCACGAAAGTATTTCCCGTCTGTGCCTTTAGCAACCTCCATTAACAATGGTTCATCAATTTTCACCTCCATCATCTGTGTTTGCATACCGAATGGGGTTTGTACAGGATAAGGAGCCTGTCCCATGCTCCCAACGCCGATAGTGTAAATACGGATGCCGTAAAGTTTCGCAATTTCAGCAGCAGAACGCGGATCGAGCGAACCCATATTGTTCACGCCATCTGTAAGCAGAATGATCACTTTACTGATGGCTTTGCTGCCACGAAGACGATTTACCGCTGTTGCCATGCCATCACCCAGGGCAGTGCCATCTTCAATCATCCCACTATGAATATCCCTGAACAGATTCTTAAGCACAGAATGGTCGGTAGTTAGCGGGCATTGTGTGAAAGTTTCCCCGCTAAAGATTACCAGCCCGATGCGATCATTGGGCCGACCGTCGATGAATTCGATCGCAAGGTCTTTGGAGGCTTCCAAACGGTCGGGTTTAAAATCCATCGCCAGCATCGATCCGCTTACATCCAGGGCAAGGATGAGGTCGATCCCCTCAACACTGATATCCTGCCTGCTGAGACTCGTCTGGGGACGGGCCAATGCAATAATCAGCAGCGTCAACGCCATTAATCTCAAAATGTAAAGACCATGGTAGGTGTAAAACTTCAGATTCCGCCCTACCTGGGCAAATCCAATTGTGGTACTCACCTGAAGATCGGCTGTATATCTTTTTTTCCGGTAGAAATACCAGGCCGCCAGCACAGGTATAACCAGCAGAAGGAACAGGAAGCCGGAATTGCCGAATGTCAGTGATTTAAACATATTTCAATCTCAAAATTCAAAATTCAAAACTCAAAACCACAAATCAAAACTTAAAACTGAGCGTATCAAACAAGTTTCTAATATCAAACCTATATACAAAGCCATGATCAGGCATCAAAAATCAACTGGTTTTCACGGCTGAATTTCCGGTTTATCATCAGGTCGTATTAAATTTATATCAGTCAAAACAGTCTCTCCTATGGTCAAATTCACAAATTCAATTCCATCAGTCAGGCTTTTTTCATTCTCGGAAGCAACCGGGTTCTGTTTTGCAAATTTCACCATGTCGGCAAGGATGAGCAGGTTACCAAGTTTATCAATGGCCTTGTGCTGACAAACATTGTTGTCTGTCAGACTTTCTAATATTTCAGCGCTGGTTTGTTCAAGTGCAGGTAATTTGAATCGATTTTCAATGTACCTCCTCAGGATTTCAGTTAGTTCAGAATAATAGTCCTTAATCTTTCCTGCCTGCCAAAGTTTTTTCACCCTCAGTTTCTCCATTTCCTTAAGTGCAATTTCATGCGGGAAAAGAACTACTTTGGGTTTCAGCATGAAAATGGGCTCTTTCTTTCTTCGTTTTCTGATATACCAGATCGCTCCTGCTATTATTGCAAGGGCAGCCAATGCAAGAAGGATCCATGGGAGCATTTCACGAAATGTAATGGGAATCTTCAGCGGACCAATGATCGGTTTGATAGCCTGTGTAGTATCAACCTTCACCGTATGCACAGCAAGTAACATCATGTCTGACACGGCCATGTGGCTTGTTGTATCGGGCAGGAGCCGGTATTTAAACGGAATCTGGGGAATTGCATAAAATCCGGAATCATAGCAGGTGAAATTCAGTTGCTGAGAAAATGTGACTGATTTTTTATCAGCAGTATAGGCTGTATCAATTTTCCCACGACCAATAACAGTTATATTACCCAGGATGGTATCCGGTAAAAAAGGCCATAGTACCTGAGAGCGGACCGGGCCGGTAAATTTCAGCGTAATACCCACATGGTCGCCAATCAGCATGGCGTTGGTATCAAGCTTTGCGGTTACTGTAACATCCTGTGCAAAGCTTCCCGGACCTATGCAAATCAAATATACCGTTAAAATATATATCTTTATAATTCTCATCTTAGATTCTTCACCATAAACCATTAAAGTGAATCAGTAATTTTTAATTAGTAATTTTTAATTATCGCCTTGCACTCCTTTTCCTGAAAAGTCCCATCAGTGGTTTGATGTAATCATGATTCGTGGCAATTCTTGCCACATCCACCCCACTTCGCAGGAAGGTATCATTCAGGTATTCGGTATGTGCAGCATACCAATTGTTATATTGTCGCCGAACTTTACGATCGGATGAATCAATCCAAATCTGCTTGTTGGCTTCCGGATCGCGGGCACGGATCAGCCCGACATCGGGCAGTTCAAGTTCACGCTCATCATAAATCCGGACGGCAATCAGGTCATGCTTTTTATTTGCGATCTTGATCGCATCTTCAAATCCCCTGTCCAGAAAGTCGCTCAGCAAAAAGGCAGTACACCTTTTCTTTATAGCATTGGTAAGGTATCGCAATGGTTCTGTCAGATTAGTCCCTTGTTGCTGGGGTCTGAATTCAATCAGTTCACGGATAATGCGGAGGATATGCGATGTACCTTTTTTAGGAGGAATGAATTTCTCAACTGTTTTACTAAAGAAAAGCACACCAACTTTATCATTGTTCTGAATCGCGCTGAATGCGAGCACAGCTGCAATTTCAGTAATCACCTCCTGTTTTAGTGTTTTCTGTGTACCATAAGAGTTCGATGCGCTGACATCAATCAGGAGCATCACAGTTAATTCACGTTCTTCATCAAATATTTTTATATAGGGGTGGTTGAAGCGGGCAGTAACGTTCCAGTCAATGCTTCGGATATCGTCACCGGGCTGGTATTCCCGAACTTCCGAAAAGGCCATCCCCCTGCCTTTGAAGACTGAATGGTATTGCCCGGAGAAGATCTGATTACTCAATCCCCGGGTTTTGATTTCAATTTTCCGAACTTTCTTGAACAATTCTGCGGATTCCATTTTAGAAGTTGGCAAGTTTAGAAGTTGGTAAGTTGGTAAGTTGGTAAGTTGGTAAGTTGGTAAGTTAGTAAGTTGGTAAGTTGGTAAGTTGGTAAGTTGGTAAGTTGGTAAGTTGGTAAGTTGGTAAGTTGATACGTAATAGATTCTATTTTATTACTTGCCAGTTTGCCAGCTTGCCAGTTTGCCAGTTTGCCAGTTTGCCAGCTTACCACCTTGCCAGCTTTTAGGGAACTTCAACCGTATTTAAAATCTCATTGATAATATCCTCTGAGGTGATATTTTCTGCTTCAGCTTCGTAGGTAAGGCCAATCCGGTGTCGCAGAACGTCGTGTGCCACGGCCCGGATATCTTCAGGAATTACATAACCACGGCGTTTGATAAAGGCATATGCCTTGGCTGCAAGGGCAAGGTAAATGCTTGCACGTGGTGATCCGCCGTAACTGATAAGGCCAACAAATTTCTTCAGTTTATAATCGGCCGGAAAACGGCTTGCAAATACAATATCGGTAATATAATTCTCGATCTTTTCATCCAGGTAGACCTCGCGGGCAATAGCCCTTGCACGCATAATATCCTCAGTTGTTATGATCGGGCTGGTTTTGAAAGTTTCGTTGCCGATGTTTTGCCGGATGATCATCTTTTCTTCTTTTTTATCAGGGTATCCGATTACCACCTTGAGCATGAAACGGTCAACCTGGGCCTCAGGCAGCGGATAGGTACCTTCCTGTTCGATAGGGTTCTCGGTTGCAAGAACCAGGAACGGTTCGGGTAAAAAGAAGGTTTCGTCTCCGATGGTTACCTGGCGTTCCTGCATGGCTTCAAGTAAAGCGCTCTGCACTTTAGCAGGGCTTCGGTTTATTTCATCGGCAAGGATGAAGTTGGCGAAAATGGGCCCCTTACGCACCTTAAACTCCTCTTTTTTCTGACTGTAGATCAGGGTGCCTAGCAAGTCGGCAGGAAGAAGGTCGGGTGTGAACTGGATACGACTGAATTTTGCATCGATGCAATTCGCCAGTGATTTTATTGCCAATGTTTTAGCCAATCCTGGCACACCTTCTAACAGAATATGTCCATTTGCTAACAATCCAATCATCAGTCGTTCAATCATTTGTTTCTGTCCAATGATCACCTTGTGCATTTCCATTGTCACCATATCGACAAATGCGCTTTCCTTTTGGATCCTTTCGTTCAATTCTTTGATGTCGGTTTCAAACATGATATTGTTATTTTAAGGGTGCAAATTTATTAAATGCAAAAAAGGTACAGCAAATAAGGTTGTTAATATTTGTTAACCATTTCGTTAAAAAAATGTTAAAGCAAATGGTTCTTCCTGGCTTTATTCATGATGGTAGGATTCTCCCCGAAGGATAGTAAGCGCCCTGTATAGTTGTTCAGCAAAGAACAGCCGTACCATCTGGTGAGAAAACGTCATTTGCGAGAGAGAAAGTATAAATGATGCCTTTTTTTTCAGACTTTGGTCAAAACCAAAAGCCCCCCCCACTGCAAAAAACAGGTTTTTATTACCTGAAATGAACTGTTTGTTCAGAAAGGATGCAAATTCAACCGACCGCATCTCTTTCCCACGTTCATCGAGCAGGACGAGGATATCTCCTGTTTGGATATATTTAAGGATCATTTCCGATTCGCGATGGTTTTGTTCCTGTTGAGAGAGGGTTGCCGCATTCTTAATGGCTGGAATTTCGGTTAATTCAAAAGGAATATATCTTTTAATGCGTGTTTCATACTCGCGTATTCCTGCTTTCAGGAAATCTTCTTCAGTTTTTCCAATAAGTAAAAGCCTGATTTTCATATGTTAATTTTTATTTTTTCGGGCCATATGGAATAGCCATAAATTATCATTCATGGTTGGTATGCACGTTGTGATTATGGCAATTTCATGTGATAATTTATATTTTCACAAAGTGGTCACATGCAATACCTATTATTGTCATTCGCGGCTTGCAATAACATGGTCAGGATGGATTTTGATAATTCTGATACAAAGATGAGAAATTTGAACGAATTTTTGTAAATTTGTGAAAGCATTTGGCATGGAGAACTGTTTTCAACTGTCAATAAGTTGCATTTAAATTATCAACCCTATGAAAAAAAACTCTATCAAACTGATTGCATTGATGATCCCGGCCTTGCTTTTTATGAATTTTATATCTTTTGCAGGCCCCGAGGAAACCGCAACGCTGGTTACAACTGCAATCCAGGCTGGTAATGCAGCTGATGTTTCGAAACACTTCAATGCCATGGTTGATCTGACCCTTCCGGGCTACGATGATTCTTACAGTAAAGCCCAGGCAGGCCAGATTTTGAAAGAGTTTTTCACTCAAAACCCGGTGAAAAGTTTTAAAATCACTCGACAGGGGTCATCTCCCGATGGTTCGCAATATTCGATCGGAGCGCTCGACACTGGCAAAAAAGTATTCAGGGTCTATTTTTTAATCAAATCGGTGAATGGTCAAAATCTTCTTCAACAGCTGCAGGTTCAGGATAATTAACAGTTTAATTATGCAAATCTGTTTGATTTAATTACAATACTTCACCTAACACCCAATCATTCAGGCTTTTTTAATGACGATTGACGAAATTATAGACAGGGCATTGGCTGAAGATCTCGGTGATGGCGACCATACAACGATGGCAACCATTCCGCAGGAAGCACAGGGGATGGCAAAATTGCTTGTAAAGGATAATGGTGTGCTGTGTGGTGTTATTATAGCCGAGCGGATTTTTCACAAGGTCGATCCGGCACTCCAATTATATATATATCATTATGATGGTGCATTAATCAAAAAGGGGGATGTCGTTTTTGAAGTGCGCGGGCGAAAAGCCTCCATTCTTAAGGCTGAGCGGCTGGTCCTGAATTTCATGCAGCGGATGAGCGGGATCGCTACATCCACGAATTTGATTGTCAGAAAACTTGACGGACTACAAACAAAAATCCTGGACACAAGAAAAACCACTCCCCTGCTGCGTTCACTTGAAAAATATGCCGTGAAAACAGGGGGCGGTGAAAACCACAGAATGGGTTTGTTTGATATGATCATGATCAAGGATAACCATGTGGATTTTGCCGGTGGGATAGTAAAGGCCATCGATGCAGTGCATATCTACTTCGGGCAAACCGGTAAAAAGTTATTGATCGAGATCGAAGTTCGGAATTTTGCCGAGTTGCAGCAGGTGCTGGATCATGGGAAAGTTGACCGGATCATGCTTGACAATTTTTCTCCGGAACATCTCAGGGAAGCTGTTCAGCTCATTGAGGGCCGATTTGAAACCGAAGCCAGCGGCGGAATTACCGATTCAAATGTTCGATCATACGCTGAGACGGGGGTAGATTACATTTCGATGGGAGCCCTTACGCATCAGATCAGAAGCCTCGACATGAGCTTAAAGGCGGAATAAAAGCAACTGAAATGCCCCTCCCAAAACACCTGTCTGATCGCATACTTGCCTGGTTTCCAGTTGCGTGGGCACTTACGATTTCAAAACGGATCACCCTTCCCGGGTTTGATGGGGTTCCTGTTTATGGTGTAAGCGTATTTTTTTTCCGCGGATTAACGGAAGGTTACATTACATCCCGGGCAGCAGCTATATCATATTCCGTTTTCCTCGCGATTTTTCCTTTCCTGATTTTCCTTTTTACAATCATCCCTTTTATCCCGATCGAAAACTTCCAGTTTTCACTTCTTGGAATCATCAAGGATTTCATGCCCAGGATGGCCTATGAATCGGTGAAGGATACCATTATAGATATTATAACCCGGCCCCGGAGCAGCCTGTTGATACTCAATCTCATTCTCACCCTTTATTTTTCGACCAATGGCGTTAACAGCCTGATCGAAGCTTTTAACAATACCTATCATACCTTTGAAACGCGTTCGACCTTCAGGCAATATCTCATCTCGATTTTTCTTGTTCTGATCAACAGTGTTTTGCTGATCATCGCCATCGGGCTGATCACTTTCGGATCGACGCTGTTGTCATGGCTCCTGCCCGACAGCATCGAAAACAGTGCGCTGGTGATTTTGCTTTTGCAATTGCTTCGGTGGCTCATCATCCTTGCCTTGCTATTGATGGCCATTTCATTCATCTACTATCTCGGCCCGGCAAGGCAGAATTCGTTCCGTTTCATTTCGGCAGGCTCACTGTTAGCAACCATACTGATCGTAATCACCACACTCGGATTCAATTTTTATGTTGATAATTTTGCCAGTTACAATGCACTGTATGGATCCCTTGGCACCCTGATGATCGTACTGGTTTGGATATACATCAACTCGATCAGCCTTATCCTGGGTTTTGAGCTCAATGCAAGTATACGGAAAGCGGTGAAGGATGAAATCACAGGGACGCGGGACATCAGAATCGGGACACGGGACACGGGGCGCGGGACAAAAACGGGACACGGGACACGGGACGCGGGACAAAAACGGGACACGGGACACGGGACACGGGACAAAAACGGGACACGGGACACGGGACAAAAAAAAGGGGGATAAATTACAGAACAATCGATGACTGGCCATGCCCCGGGCGTTATTGGTCACGCGTCACGTGTCACGCGTCACGTGTCACGCGTCACGGTTTTTAAATATCTGCTGAACATTGGAACAAGTTCTTTCCGATAAGCAAAATAGACCAATATAATGGCAACAATGAATTGCCCGACTTCTACCTGGAACTTCAGATGCACCGGGACAAATGTTTCCGATATCAACACGACCAGGATGAAGATCACGGGGGTATAAAATATTTTCCAGGGATTGAGCTTAAAGGTATACACCTTGCGACATTCGAGATACATCAGCAGGGCCTGGACCGGTTTGATCATGAAATTGGTCCAAACGGCTCCTATCAGTCCAAAATAATGGATAAGCACGATCCCCACAACCACGTTGAAAATGGCGCTGATCAGGAAGACGCGGGGCAATGCAGCAGTTTTCCTAAAGAACATAAGCGGGGCCAGGAACATATAAAACCAGACCCGGGTTGCATACCCGGCGGCCAGAATGGCCAGGAATCCGAATGCCTGGTAATAAACAGGCTTGTAAATTACCAGCGGTATGAGTATTGGCGCCAGGATCACAAAAAGCGGGATTACCAGGAGAAACAAAGCTGTGATACCATTATAGTACCGGTTGATTTCGGTATTGCTTTCATGCAGGTCGCGGTCCTTCCAGATGGAATAAATCTTTGGGTTGATGGTGTTAACCAGCCCGGTCATCACCAGATCGAGCCCAATAACAAGCTTTACGGCAATGTCATAGATCCCAACAAAGGTGGTGTCGCCCATAAGGCTGACGATGAGGAACCTGTCGATATAGGTGACAACCCAGGTTAGCAAAGCATAGATGACGATGGGGCTGCTGTAGGTCACAATTTTTCTGACATAGGCCGGGTTCCATGATAGTCCGTACTCATGGCCAACGAGCGACAGTGAAATAGAGGCCACAACTACTGCGGGGATCAGACGGCCCAGGATGGGACCATACAGTGTAAAAGGGAACAGGTAAAGGAGAAGCAGGGAGGCCGCAATGGTAAGAACAAAATTGGACAGGTTAAGCCACAGGAACCTTACCGGTCGTTGCTGGTAGATGAGCAGGCTTGAATATGTTTTGAACACACTGTTGAATACCCCCGAAATAATCGTAAAGAGGCCGAAAGGAAAGAGTTCAATGAAATCGCTGCTTTTAAAAACAAAATTGAACAGCCTGAGTCCGCCAAGGGAGAAAACCATAAATGTAAAGGCGCCGAGTATGGCGATCCCGATAAATACCGTTCCCAGGAATTCGCGCAGCCTGGCCTTGTCATCCTTATAATCGAAGTAGAGTACCGAAACCGACATATCCATCCCATAGGAGGAGATGATCTGAATAAAATACATCAGGGCAATATACAAGGCATTGATGCCAAACTGCTGCGGTGTAAGAAGATGTGTAAACCACGGAAGCAGGAGGAATCCCGAAGCATACGGCAGGGCTCCAACGATGGAGTAAATCATGGAAGATTTAAAAAAGCCGCGGGAGATCATGAATTTGATATTAAAATGCTAACGGATAAAATATTGTTAAATTTTTGGAGATTTAGCCAAAAATAAAATTAATTCAAAGTTCAAAATGCAAATTGCAAATTGCAAAACACTGAACAATAACAATTTAACTTTTGAATTGTAAATTTAAATTTTTCATTTTGCTATTTGCATTTTGCATTTTAAGTTAAATCATCTCCCCAAAAACTTTGAGCACCTGTTCCTCACGAAGCTTCAGGGTATAATTTGAAAGTATCCGCAACCGCGCCTCATCTCCTGAGTTCATCCTGAGAGCTTCGCGGACGGCAGTTTCAAGTTCACCAACATCACGTTTCATCACCAGGATGCCGGTGTCGCCAATTACATCGGGGATCCCGTTAATATTGGATCCGACCGGGATGCAGCCACACAACATGGCTTCATTCAGCGTATTCGGCATTCCTTCGGTGATGGAGGCCTGCACGAAAACCTTGGCGCGGTTATATTCCTGAAACAAGATATCATCGGGGCAAAAAGAGAAAATGAGACTCAGGTTGGAGACTGTGCTAACCTGATAATTTGTTTCGATCCAGGGCATGTATGGTTTCCTGATCCCGATCAGCATAAAATGCAGATCCGGGTTCCTGCGTGCCATTTCAATGAACAGGTCGAAACCCTTGTTGATGAAATCGCTGTTGCTGCTCATGGTACCCACGGTTAAAACCTGCAATGGATCCTTCAGGATTGCCTCATCACGATAATATTTGGCAGTATCGATGCCGTTTGGAATAATGATCACGGGTGTTTTGATTCCCGGGATGTAATGCCTGATGCCGTCCTTTTTACCATCGGGGGTATAATAAAAGTTCTCGTGATAAAGCAATGATGCATGATTCGGAATGATCAGGCTCGCGTTAGAAAGGGCGTACTTCACAAAACGGCCCCGCCATTTTTTAAAATAGACCCCTTTGCGCAGTTCAGGATAGCAGATGGCTTCCTGACCTCCGGCAAAAATGATCACCTTAACCCGGAAGAGTTTACCAAAAAACACCATGACCGCTGCATGATAATCGCCAAACCAGGTCACCATGGCAGCACATCCCCTGATATTCCGCAGGATAAAAACAAACAGGTGCAGCATCCTCCCGATGAAATATAAAGATGATTTCCTTTGATTGATCAGGAAGGGAATGACACGGTATTGCTTTTCCAGGGTTTGCTGGTCCGAAATGATGAATGAAGAATCGGCATGTTTAATATAGAGAATTTTTTTCATTGGCCGGCAACCTTATTGGTTCGGTGTAAAGGCCCTGATACATTGTTCAACTCCTTCCTCAAAGGAGACCTTCGGAAACCAATCCAACTCCCTGCCGGCCTTTCGGATATCCGCATACAGATCAAATATCTCATTGGGTCGTATTTCGGCTTTTGAACGATATTCCTTGGATCTACCGGTAAATTTCAGGACCAGCCTGATGATCTCCTCCACGCTTTTTGAATAACCGCTGCCCAGGTTATAAATACCATGGGGTTTGTCCATGGAAAGAACCAATGCACTTACAAGGTCGTCAATGTAAATGTAATCCCGCTTTGGACGGAGATCCATTACTTCCACAACAGGAATGGCCGGATCCATGACCTTTGAAATGATCTCATTGATGAGGAAAAGCCTCGACTGACCTGGTCCATATGCATTAAAAGGTCTGAAAATAGTGACCGGTATATTATAATGCCGCGCATAGAACTGGCAGGTAGCGTCGGCCATTACCTTACTCTGGCTGTATGGATTGTATGATTTAACGGGATGATTCTCATCAACAGGAAGATAATCAGGTTCACCATAAAGGTAAGAACTGACATAGGTGAGCGGGATCCCAAGTTTCCGGCAAAATTCAAGGACGTTCACGGTCCCCATCAGATTTACCTGGAAAAAACCAAACGGCTCCCTCCAACTTTCAGGGACAAAAGTCTTTCCTGCCAGATGGAACGCATGGCTGATTTTCCTGTTGAGATAAGGATGCAGCGCCATTTCGTCCGTGATGTCTCCCTGACCGATATCAAACCCTATAACATCATATCCCGCTTCCTGCAACTTCGCAGAAAGGGCTTTGCCGATGAATCCTGCTGCGCCGGTGACCAGGATGGTTTTCACAGCAGTTTGTTAAGTTTTTCAATATCTTCATTGGCCTTCTCATAATCGTCGGGTCGTCCGATATCGAGCCAGTAACCTCCGTAGGGAAAGATTTTTGCCGGTCGCTTTTTTTCGAGCAGGGTGAGCATGAGGTTATCGAAACCGAAGTGGGTTCCGGGGGGAACAAATTCCAGTACGTCCCGGTTCATTGCATAAACACCCATGCTGACATCGAAGGTATATTCAGGTTTTTCGCGAAATCCGGTAGCAAAAAGGGATACCGGATCCACGTCAATAACGCCGAAATCGATTTTGTTCTTACGTGTAAATGTCGATACTGTCAGCAAAGCCTTGCCGTTCATGTGATAATCAAATAATTCATGAAAGGGCAGGTCGGTGAGCAAGTCGCCATTCATCACAAGGAAATTGTCAGGGAGACCATTGATAAGTTTTATCGGGGCTACCGTACCCAGCGGTTCATCTTCGAGGGAATAGTTGATTTTTAATCCAAAGCGGCTGCCATCGCCAAAAAAGGCCATAATGATCTCTGCAAAGTGATTCAGGCAAATGAAAACCTCATCGACGCCCTCCTTTTTCAACCGCGTGATCAATATTTCGAGGATGGCCTTTTCGCCAACCGGGACAAGCGGTTTCGGAATCACCGTCGTATATGGTTTAAGCCTGGTTCCCTTTCCCCCGGCAAGAATTACTGCTTTCATTGGTTGATATTACCGTTGATTATTCTTTGGAAATGCTCAATCAGAGAGACTAAATATTATATATGTCTGCTTTATAGTATGAAAGATTGTCAGGCTTCCTGAACCAGCTGATGGTCTCCTCCAGTCCCTGGTCAAGGGTATATCGGGGTGACCAGTTCAGCAATTCGAAAGCTTTTTTATTTTCCGCCCAGAGACGTTCAACTTCACTTTTCTCAGGTCTTTTTCGTTCATCAGCACTTTCGATGGTGATTTCAACGCCCATCAGCAGTGCGATTTTGTTTACCAGGTCACCTATGCTGATCTCGAAATTACTTCCAAGATTTACCACCTCACCCTGCGCCAGGTCGCTCTCTCCTGCTTTGATAAAACCCATAGCCGTATCGCGAACGAAATTCAGATCGCGGGTGGGGGTCAGGGACCCGAGCGACAGTTTCTTCTTCCCTGAGAGGATCTGTGTTATGATGGTGGGGATGATTGCCCTGGCCGACTGGCGCGGGCCATAGGTGTTGAAGGGCCGTACCACTGTGACCGGCGTTCCGAAGGAGCGGTAGAACGTGAGGGCGAGGAAATCGGCACCCGCCTTCGTTGCAGCGTAGGGCGACTGCGGATTTACCGGATGTTCCTCGGTTATCGGGACAAACTGTGCTGTTCCGTAAACTTCGGAGGTTGAGGTATGCAACACTTTTTTTACCCCAAGTTGCCGTGCCGCCTGCATTACGTTCAGGGTTCCGCGCACATTCGTATCAACATATACGTCGGGTGAATGATAGCTGTACGGGATTCCGATCAGTGCGGCCAAATGGAATACGACTTCGGCGCCTTTCATGGCTTCAAGCATCCCGTTCGGATCGCGGATATCACCGGAAAAAACATCGACATGCGTCATGGTTTCCTTTGGCAGTGAATCAAGCCAGCCCCAGCGATTGAAAGAATTATAATGAACAAATGCCTTCACATGACAATTCATCCTTACCAACTCCTGCACCAGGTGGCTTCCGATGAAACCGCCCGAACCGGTGACGAGCACGCTTTTATTTGCAATTTCCATAGATACAAGGGTTGAATGAAGATCAAGCCAGCCACAAAATTAAGATTATTTTCTATTTTTGCTATGAATTCCATTTCACACCGAACGATCACACCGGGCAAGGAAAGGAAACTAAAACAACTGGCCAGATATTCCGGGAGAATTCCCTGTAAAAAGCACCATGAAAGCGATCAGGATTTGGACCTTCCTATTATTTGTTCCTTTCTTTGCCTTTTCAATAAAAGATAAAGAAGACAACGATTCAGTAAATGCTAAAAAACGCATTGATTCATTATATATTCTTGTAAACTACTATTATCAAAAGGAGAATTTCCAGAAAGCGCTTGAATATGATTTAATGATCTCTGATATTAATAATCATTGGGGAAATGCTGAAAATATAGCGACCAGCTACAATAATATCGTAGGAGTTTTTATTAGAATTAAAGAGTATGAGCTTGCAGAAGAATACCTACAGAAAATGACCCGGGTTGTGAATAAGACACCAAATCCTGTTCTAAAAGGAAGGATTTTTTCAAATCAGGCACAAATTGACCTGGGAAATGGGAACATAGATCAAGCCCTGCATAACCTTTACAACTCGATATTCTATTTTCAAAAGGGAAAAGATGTGTGGCTCGAAGCAAGAGCATATCGCCTGCTGGGCGATGCTTTCATGCAAAAAAAACAGTACAGCAAGGCTTTACATATATACAAAATCTCAACAATGTTATTTCAGCGGAGGTCCGATGATTTTGAAATTGCAGTAAATTATACGCGCATTGCCAGTGTTTTCCAATTACTTAACGAATACAGTTCCAACCTTGATTACAATCTCAAAGCCTTGCACATCCGTGAAAGAAATGGCACTTCCAAG
>Ga0247841_10004439_pt1 | contig 24099 bp, 25 predicted proteins | sample LaCruzMarch2015__2_FD_192410 | JGI IMG/M metagenome (GOLD analysis project Ga0247841, IMG submission 192410) | Freshwater microbial communities from meromictic Lake La Cruz, Castile-La Mancha, Spain - LaCruzMarch2015_18m | ecosystem: Environmental > Aquatic > Freshwater > Lake | place: Spain... | reverse complement strand
CCCAAATAAAACGATAAACGAAACAGAATTGTTTCAAAAATATAAATCATCTTTCTCCTCTGCATTTATTGATTTATCCGTTCATAGTTTTATATTATGTTCATCGGTTTATGCACTCTGGTTTTTTAGGAATAGTTGGTTAAGTATTTTTACTATTCCTTTTTTAGGATTATTAAATATAAAAACTTTTATGATTTTTCACGATTGTGGACATAATTCATATACACCAAACAAAACATTAAATTATATTATTGGATTATTATTATCAGGGTTTATATCACATCCGTTTTTTTGGAATTATAATCACAATACGCATCATAACGTAAATGGGAATATAGAAAATAAATATAATTATACATTCAATGAAACAACATTCCATACATTGAAAAAATATAAATCGTGGTCAAATACATCAAGATGTTTATATAAATTAATTAAAACGCCCTTATTCTTTTTTACGATTCCAATTTACTTGAAAATACTTATTACTCATCAGTTCCGCATTGTTTCGTTCGTTTTATATAAAACCTACGATTGCAATACACCAAAGATATATTTATTTATGGAACAAATTGTTTCAACCTGTGGTTTGTTATTGACTTTATATATTTGCAATTTATATGATATTTTGCTAGTTTTTTTGATGTCGTGTTTTGTCGGTTTCACCATTACAGTAATGTTAGTTCATAACGAACATACGTATAATCCATCATATGTGGTAGGAAACAATATTTGGACTTATAAAGATAGTGGTCTACGTGGTTCTTCGTTTATACTTATTCCAAAAGCATTCAAATATTTTTTTCACGGAATAGAATACCATCATATTCATCATATGAACTCAAAAATACCAGGATACAATTTACAGAATTACCACGAAGAAGTTGTTAGTAAAAGTAATATATTTAACAATGTCGTAAAACTATCAATGACGGATTGTTATAATAACTTATGGTTAGTTTTATATGACGAAGATAATAAAAAGTATATAACTTTTGCGGAAGCAGATGAAGAAATTAGGAAGAATAAATAAAAAATAATAAAATAAATTTTTATTTATTAATTCAAATATTATAGAATGCATACTTATTTACTTTATTTTTTATTATTATTACAAATTTATAAAAAATAAAGTCACATTTAACATTTAAAATTTTCTTTTGAATATCCAATTACAGCGCACGCAATTCGTTTACCCGCATTTCCCGTTTTCAAGCTTTCGGCATTACCGCCTGTGCCACAATCATCCTCGTCTTCGTGAATAATCAACCCGCGTCCAATAATGTTGCATTTGGTTCCTCTGAGTTTTACCATACTGTCATAGAATGCATACTTTGCCTCACCTTTACCATTTGTTACTATGTTTCCAAGGTCGCCAACGTGTCGTTCTTTTAATCCCGGACATCCATGATTTTTACCAAAGGGGTTAAAGTGAGCACACATACTTGTGCACTTGTCTGTTAAATCGCCGGCTTCGTGCACATGGAATCCATGTTTACTTTTTGGTTTTAAACCTGTAATATTTAATTCGATTTTAATTCTATTTCCTTTACTATCTTCGCTAAATTTAACTGTTCCTTTAATAGCGGCGTCTGTAAACACAGCAATGGCATAGATTTCTTTTTCCATTTTAATTGATTGTACTTTCTTTTATTTTGATTATTTTTTATTTTTATATTATTTATATTCTTTATTCATTGTTTGTTTTGTGTATATATTTATTTGTACATTTCATTTAATAAACGAATAAAGAATATAAATTAAATAATAATGAAGTGGAAATTTGATTTTATACATTAATGCATTATTTGGTCGTACCGTACATTCCAATTTGTCCTTTAATATTGTAATTTCCATTATTAAACGTTGTTATACAATCGCCATAACTTATTTTTGTTTTATTTTTAAATACACTTGTTGCTGAAACGTTATCAACCTCGTTTCCGATTACATATAAAAATGGAAGAGACGGATCAATAATTTTAACAGGATCAGATCCTGGTCCTTGTCTTATACCTAATTTAAATTTTAAATTTCCTTCGAATCTCAAATCATATTGATCTCCACGTTTATTTTTAAACTCGTGACTTGATGTATATGTAGCCCAAATACTTCCAGATTTTTTATCATCACTGAGTTCAACTTTATATGCATTAATTAAATATGATGCCTCGCCAATCATTTTACAACCTTTTTTTATTGTTATTTCACGTCGATATGAAAGTAACATACGATCGGGAGTAGGAGACCCATAAGGACCAGGAGGAGCGCCACCACTTCCTAACAAAACTATATTGTATGGATATATGGGTGGAGCAGCATAGTCGATGTAATAATTTATATTAAATAATTTATTTGGCATTTTTTATATTATATATTTATATTTTTTTTTTATGAATTTTTTATGAATTTTTTATTTATTTGAATTTCCTTAATGTTTTTTACCTATTTTACTATTTTTACGTTTTTTACGCATTGTTCTTTTTCTAACGTTTTTATTTTTTCCACCCCCACTTAATGAATTCCTTAATTTTTTTTTAGTTTTTTTTATACTATGAGTCTCGTGAGTGCCATTCTTTACCACGTCATTCTTTACCTCTCCATTAATCCATGCAATAATATCTTCTGGATCGCGAGGTGTATTCGCCGGTAAATCAAACGACTTTACCGGTTTTCCATGTTGGTTAAACTGAATGTATCGAATGGTGGGATAACCGTCGATTTTACCGAATATTTCTTTTTCTGGATGATTATTGTATTCAGTTTCTTCAATAGAACCTAGGGTGAGCATACCTTCAAGTTCTGGATTAAAATCATCTGATGTAACAATTTGATTTTCAAATTTTGGCATCAGCGTTTTGCAGTGCCCACACCAATTTGCGTGTATTACAACAACACACGGTCCTTTTGGACTTTTCATTTTAGGATCATAAGCAAGTTTAACCATTATTCCTTTTTTATTGACGATCTAAAACTTAAAATATAATAAATATATCTAACAAAATACAAAATACAATAAAAATATTTATATAAAATTAAATATATTTTATTCTTTACTTATAATAATAATAATAGATAATAATAGATAATAATAGAATATAACAAAATATAACACAGTTGGTTATAAAAAAATGAATATTTCAATTCCACAGTTATCAAGTAAAATATCAAATACACTATTATTTACAATTGTAGTTTTTATACTAGGACTTTATTTCGTGGTAAATTATTCCAATTCAGAAGAAGGATTTGTTGTCAACCAACCACATAGGTGCCCGAATATTTTAATACAAAAAGGCACTGAAATTTACTTGTATAATTCACAAGTTGCTAAAGTTCCAGGAGTCAATCCCATTAAATTTAACAATTTAGAAGATTATGTTGAATTTATGAAATGGCAACGAAGCCAAGGAATCGTATGCCCGGTTTTATATTTACAAGAGATGAACGATGCTCAGGGAAAAAACATTTATAAAATCCGCCCTTCACCCGTTGATTTGCAAGGTGGCTTGCCTCCCATGATTGATACGACTACCGGCGCCGGTCCTGGAAGAAATCGTTTGCCTCCAATTACAAAGCTAATGGACTCGAATCGAAATGATCCGCCATATAATACAAATTCATATCCAGGTTTTGACGCAAGCAGTTTTAATATGGGCGACGTTACTCCACTTGACCTATTGAATTTCATTCAACAAGATTCCGGCATGAGTCCGAATCCGATGGATCCGAATTGGGGAGGTCCAAAATTCACACAACATTTGATTGATTCGGGTTATTATGAAGGCGATCAAGTAAATTTGTATATTCCTTAGAACTACGGATATATAGGGGATGTATAGACGAAAATACATTTTTTACATGTTCAATAAATACTTTCGTATGTTTTCAATACAAGTGGATGTAATTTTACGTGGTTTACCGTTCGTTTCAATGCATATACTATTTAAACAATGCGGATTTAACTCGAATGATTTTATAAGCTGTCCTATCGTTTTAAACTCATTCATAATTACAATTGCCGTTTTCGAACTTATTCCCGGTATTGTGGACAACATGATCACGCCAATGTTTTCTGGCGTCACATTTGCATTTTTTTCTTTTTTTACTTTTAGCACGCTGCAATAATCGTATGTTTGTACTAACACTTTATCACTACTTTCATTTCGATTATTCTTAACCTCATTCTCATTCAATTCAATATGAAACAGCATATGTTCTTTATTTTCTGATATATTTGCCGCATCAGAATGGTTTTCAACAACAGCAACAGCAGCAGCAGCATCACTTTTAGTAGAAAGATAATACGGCATTTTCAAAAAATTAGATTTTTTTTTTCCATCCATTTCGCGCTCCAACTTGTCTGCCCAACTTGAAATGAGTTCACACGTCTCTAAAACATTCATACTTCTCACTACTGAAAACCCCTTATAATAAAGAATAGAAAACATTGAAGATAAAAGCGTTTTCTTGTTTATGCGCGTATAATGACTCTCTCGATATTTTGAAAGATCGCCTTCAATTATATAAACAATATTGTGATTTGGAACGGCTTGATACCCGTCGAGTCGAAACGATTGTTCGGCATACCTACCGTCTTTAATGCTGGATGCCAAATCATTTAAACTTTTTCTCTCGAATATAAGCAATTCATCGCCAATTTCATTCTCGTTTTTATCCGTTTCTACAAACGCGACATCCCCAATTTTTAAATTATCCACTTTTAATTTTATATTACTACTATTCTTATTTTTATCACCGGTCTCGGTGTCATTGGCATCATTCATCATTTTTACTTGCAATAATGCAATAAGATCTTTCTCTCTAAAATCGACTTTAATAAGTAACATTTTATAAAAATGTCTTGTCTTGTCTATATGTATAATTTATGAAAAACATGTCTCTATTATTTTTTCATAAATATTTTATTTATATTTTTATTATTTTACATGTTCGCACGAAACGCAATTTATTTATCCCAGGTTTGCACCGTAAGCGCGTCTACCCGCGTCAATGTACGGTGTCCAGTTGAATAAATAATTGGCATTAAGAGCCGGAACTGCAATCATGTGGCGGCGTCCGAATGGAATCATAAATCCGGTTCCGGATGGCTGAGCTCCACCTTTGCGCATACCACCACCATTGTCCGTGTTTGTATACATTCCATTTGTATTTCCAGTTGCGCTAAATATTGCTTTGCGAGCAATTGCCGACCTGCCGTTTTGACTTCTAGGAGTATTTCGCGCCATTTTAACTATATTTTTATACTATAACATAACATAAAAATATTTTTTATTACGATAAATAAATTTTTAAGTTACTAAATAAAAATAAATGAAAATAAAATAAAAATAGAATGGCCAATTTATTTATTTTCATTTTATTTTCATTCATTTTTTATAATTTATGAATTTAAGTATTTAAAGAATATCTTCATGTTATTAATATAAAAATACTGAAACTAAAATGAGCCAAGATTCTGGAAAAGTTCCTTCTTCTTCAAACAACAACAGCAACAACAGCAACAACAGCAACAATAATGGTGCCAACGGATTTCGCCTCCCTTCCAACATGTGCATGCAACATGCATCCAAACTGGCAATCGTTGAAGACCGACCAATTATGCTTGATTACTGGACCCAATCCATCGAAAAAAAGGTCATTATTGGCGTGAAAGAAAATGGAGAGAAGCTTCTTGTGAAAAGTGAGGAGGAATACACGAGTCCAATCGGAAAAATTTTTAAAATCGAGTCAGAATACATTATTCTTACTGAAAATTCTATTTACATTGTGTCTTCCGATATTCAGTCTAATAGAATCAATTGATAAGTTGATCGATTCGATTCATCTTTTTTCTTTTCAGTCGAGAATAATCGTTAAAGATAATTACTACATATTTTTACATTTTTACATATATATACAAAAATGTAAGAATGAAAACAAACGTTCTAAACGGGAGAAGCTTGAGAAACAAGAGGCGAATCATATTGTAACGGTTTCGGCCCACTTGATCCCAGTCCTAAACTCATACCCATACCTCCTCCTCCTCTTCTATAGAACCTTTGTTTTGCAGACTTTAACATTGATGCCGCCCTTGCTCTTCCTCTTCCTTTAGATTTAGATTTTGATTTATTTCGTTTTATGCTTTTATGATTATAACGGCGATTGCGATGACTACCGCCAAAGTTTATCGGTAATTTTTCTCTTCTCACGATTTCTTTAAGTGCTGACATCATTGCAATGTATCCAACTCCTCCGGCAATAATATCTCTCACATTAGGAACGCTGTCTATTTGACGATCAGCTCCATTTAAATTGATCGTTTTGGCATTAAATGCGGCTGCATTAGTTACTAATAACGAGGCCATCGCTCCACTTAATGCATATGTTATATTCTGATGAGCAACCTGGTCTGGATAACCAGGACGTTGATTTGTTTCCGTATGTAATTTTTTTTTATTCACGATAGTTCCAAATGGAGGTATCGGGGTCAAACGTCCTTGATAACCGAATAATAATATTCCATCAGGATATCGTGCACAGACTACTGTATCTACTGTTTGACCATTTCTATCTTTAGGAAAAATAAAAAAACCATCTTCATAAGGAAGATCGCCGCCTTGAAATGAGTTTTCTGCAACTCGTTTCTTTTTATTTATTTCTGTTGCATTTGACACAAGAATACCGTTACTGTCAACAAACGTATATACATATACATCATTCACACCCATATTATCTCCTGGAACTTTTACACCTGTACATTTGGGCATTGACCTCTGACCACTTTTATTAATTTTACCATAGCCATATGCGCTCATATAACCCGGTTTTAATGGTAACATTCTATATGTAAAAAATTCCGGACATATAGTCCAGCTTGTTTTAATTGAAAAGGTAGGAACAAGTTTTTTACCCGCTTCAATTTCCGCATTTTCAATCGGATTTGTAGAAGGTAATGATAAATTTTCTGATTCTCGAGGATATGAGAGTCCTGTATCATACCTCAGTCGTACTATATTTAGATTGCTATATGGCCCCCTTTGATTGTATTCTATTAAACTTCTGTCGCTAGGGTTAACAAAGAAAAAATTACGATAGTTAAAAACATCGTTATCGCCGTCTATAACAAATGCTGCATTGGTTACATCAATCATTTCACCTAAATTTCGAGGTTGTGTATTTTCAAAATTAGTAAATAGTGAATCTCTTCTAAATATTTCTTCAGTAGTTATTGGTACTGATTCGTCATTCGGATTTTTTAAAATACTTCCATGACAAGCGGCATTATCTGGAAAACAAAATCCTGGTCGTACACGGTATTCTTCACCTTGAGTTGGAAGAGTACCGCAGGTTACATCATCACCGTCAACAACTGGTGCTTGCATCCCGTGCATCCCGTGCATGCCGTGCATCGCAACCGCTATTGCTTGTCCTATTTGCCCCCCTGCGCCCGCTCTTATGTCTGTTGCTATATTCGCACCAATTAATTGACTGATGTCTTCCTGTACATCTGCGTTCGCAACAATTCTTTGACCTAAAGCTTGAACTAAAGCATCATCAGCAAGAATATCCCTTACCATTTGTTGCGCCATTTTATTCTAAATACTTTTATATAAATGTAAGTGTATAAATAAGTTATATATATATATATTTATATAAAATTATAAGTATATATAAAAAATTATAAGTATATATAAATGTTTATAAGTATATATATAAATAATTTCAATAAATAATTTCAATAAATAATTTCAATAAATAATTTCAATAAATAATTTCAATAAATAATGTTAAATGAAGTAAAAAATATTTATTTTTCCTAAACTTTTAAAATATCAATATTTTTTCCTGCGCACACATATTATGTTATTATTTATTATTATGTTATTATATCAATGAATTCGAATAGAGTAAATATTTTCCAATCAGTGTATTTGATTCCAGCACTTGTTCTGGCGACATGCGAACAAACCATCCAAACGCTATTCGCCGCAACAGTTCGCGTTCGGGAATGTAGAGTCCCAGCGCATTCGCATCCAAATCGATGTCTTGGTCACCCATCAAATCGTCGATTAAAATCGCATTTCCACCAGAAGCCGCCTGAATTCCAAACATGGTCGAAGTAATTGCGCTCATATTTCCGTTTATAATTTCAGAATAACACCATCGCCCACATTCTCCCAGAAAATCCATTTCATTGGTATAATCCTTTGAAATGAGCACTTCCAAGTAAGAAATGTACTTCTGAATGACGGGACTGTTTCGTTTACATCCCATGATTTCAGTGCTCGGGAAAAATTCTGCAACGGCGCTCACCGAAGAGGTTGCGCGCATTTCGCCGACAAATGAGCATGCAGGAATTAACGCGTTATTATAAACCGTAATCAAGTCGCGAAAACAAATGAATGATGGGGGAAGGCGCATGCCACCGTACATTTCCAGCAGTTTTGCAAATGCGAGTTCTCTCAAATGCGGGCGAAGGGGAGACGGTAAATTTTGCGCAATCGGCATCCACCCGGGCATCAACTTATTAAATGACGCATCATCAATAACACACACGTGAAACGACTCGCTGCACTTTTGAATGATGCTTCGTATCGTGAGATAAATATAGGGCTGGTTTAATTCGGTGCTGTTTCTGGAACCATAATTTAACCAGCGTCTAGAATTAACGTCATATTCCACGTGAATCCACAAAATCGGTTTAGAATTTTTCTTATTGAAAATTGTATCATAGTGTTCATCATTTAGTAAATATTTTCGAATTAAATCATTTTCGTCTAAAATCTCTCCATTTCGTGTAGAATTTTTATACTGCATGCACATGAATGCGATGAAGAAAATTGCAACATAAAACAAAATATTACTGGCATAATTTGACAACATTTTACCTTTACCTCTTTATTTACTATTATAAATATTGTAAATTGTATTATATTAATTATATATTAATTATTCTTCTTATTCTATTCTTATATTTTTATTCTTTATTTTATTTATTTTTACATTCTAGAATAAATAAAATATTATTAATATTTATTAATATATTAATATTATTTATTGGTTTTCATGTTACTGTTTTGTAAATAAAAAATAAAAATAACTTTAAATAATAACCTTAACCTTAATATATTGAATACTTCATATGGTAATACTCCACCCACTCATACTCATACATACTATGTATGCATTGCCTGTAACCCATACTTTTTCAGGAATTTGGATTCGGAAACCCACCGGTTAAATACTGCTCCTGGTTTAGAGCCGGCGCCATCATTCGACTCTGCAGTTCGTATCGAGACAAGTATAAATTCTTCAAATCGCTGGATTCGTAACCAAACGGCTGACTTCTATCCCAGGGAGAAGAAAAAAGAAACGGTTTCGTATCGTTGCCGACATATGAATTGTCATTGTCATTACTGTTGCTGATTAAATTCAAATTAAAACCGCAAGAATCGCATGCACCAATTAAATTGGCTTGCATGACTTCGTCTGCATTGCGAATCAAGTATTGGCGGTATGCCGAATTGCTGGTTATATTATTTTTTTCTCGTAACTGCTCGTTAATAACGGCGCCTGGTTGCCACGTGGCGTAATTGCGACCATCGGCCATAATCGGCGGATAATTGAAATGAATATTATTTGATCCTGAATAACAAGTTCCCCAGCTCATATTTAATATTAATTTATTACAATATATATTATTGTATTATTATTATATTATTATAATATTATTATTATTAATTCTTATAATAATATTATTATTATTATTAATTATTATAAGAATTATTATTAATTAATTGTCTTAATATTTTATTCGATGCGTTTGCATGCTTTACTCGTGCAATGCTTTCAAAATATCCTTCTTTGACATTTTATTAATTGTTGGAACGTCTATATTGTTAAGCTTGGTTTTTGCTAAAGTTCGCAATGAATTTACTGGCATATTCTTCATTTCATCCAGGGAAATAGAAGCGGTGACATCTTCAATTATAATACTTTTCATTTTTTTATTATTTACACTATTATTATTCATACCGCTGGAGCCGTTGGATACTGATGCATTATTTTGACTTTCATTATCTATCATAAATTCACTATTCATATTTTCTCTCTTATCATTGTTCATTTGTTCTCCATTGTTTTGATCATATTCTTGACAATGGCCATCGTCACTACTATCGTCTTCATCTCCATCGTCCTCGTCTTCATCGTCTTCATCGCCTTCATCTTCATCTTCATCTTCATCATCGTCTTCATCACTAATGTTGTTATCATATTCGTGATCGGGATGAATGTTAGATGTTAGTTCAATCACTTTAATTTCAGACTGAGACGGTTTCGAATAATTCATGGATGATGAAATTGTCGATAAGTCGATAATTTTGGAACAAGAACCGTATTCAAGTGTGCAAACATTTTTTTCACTTGTTTCAGAACCACTGTCGCTATCACCGTCACTGCTACTGTCACTGTCATTGTCACTGTCACTGTCATTGTCACTGCCACTGTCGTCAGAAACCTGAATTAAAGCCATTTGTCTTTGTTCTTGTCCTTGATTCGTAACTGAGTGATCCGTACCATTTTGTTGTTGCATCATTCCATTCGCATTTGTATTCGCATTCATTTGTCTGTACTGCAACGATTTTAACGATGTAACTACCTGTTGTAAAAGTTGCGCTTGATCCATAACGGATTGTTCGAGCATGCTGATACGTGTACGAAGGTAATAAAAAATAATACCAGAAAGCAGCATGCAGATGACTAAACTAGCCATTGTAAATAGATCGGAAATATTGCTTAACATGTTTTATTTTATTTTATGTTATAGTTTTGTTTTATTTTTATATTTTTTACTAATTAAATTATTAAATTGTATTACACAATCAATATAAATTAAAATAAAATAATAAACGAACCAATTTTTATTTTATTTTAATATTTATTTTAATATTTATTTTAATATTTATTTTAATATTTATTTTAATATTTATATATGGCCTCATTTCCTTCCCGAAACTTGTTGCATCACATGTTATCCATACAATTCCCGCATTTCGCTATACGTCATATTTCTTCCATTTGCATGTTTAAACATATCGTTTCCACTATTTATAATATGCATTAAAGTATTTTCATTCACATTGTTTGTCTGTAATAACTCTTGAACCATATTCATCCCATCTTGTTCTAAATTCAAATAGTTGACGTTTAGACCCGAAACCGACGTTTGATGCAATTTGACTTCTTCTTCCGACTCTAGCTTTCTATTTTCTTCTTGATTGTTGCCGTTATTGCTACTGCCACTACTATCTTGGTTACTCATTAATTTGATTTGTGTGACTGCTATTATTTTATTATTTTATATGGTCTTGTTTTTAGGTTATTTTCAATGTTATTTTTATTGATATATATAATAATATATATATATATATATATATATATGTTGTATGCATTTTATTTTTATACTTCGGCATCAACATGATGAATCATGTTTTTCGTATCATTAATGATTTCAAGAGGATAATCTAAATCTTCAAGAACTTTAATTCCTCCTTTCACAGAAGAGATTCCTTTCCCTAATTTATAAATGTATTTTATAGAGTTTGAGTTTTGTAAATCCATTTTTTTAATTTTCATGTGCATATTTTCAACACGCTCAGCTTCCAACAGCTTGCACAGCTTCGAATAGTGTGTGGTTAGTAGCAAATCCACATTTTCAAACGTGTTTAAATATTTAATGAATCCAAATGCGCTGGCAACGGCTTCATATGGATTTGTTCCGGAATATAGCTCGTCAAAAATACAAAAGTGTCTCTTTGTTTTGTGTTCAAGTAAACAAGTAATAATTTCTCGACACCTGCGCGATTCAGCTTGAAACAAGCTGTCTCTTCCCGAAGTGTCCGGAATGTTCAGGTAACTGTGAACAAATTGATACGGCACTAATTTTGCTTTTTTATAAAATCCGTATCCGAATTGCTGAGAGAAAATTATATTTAAAAGTGTGGACTTAATTAGTGTTGTTTTTCCTGCAGCATTAGGTCCAGTTATTGTCGCCTTTTTATTCAATGCAATATTATTTTTTACAGGGCGATCATTCATCAATGGTGCATAATACGACGATTTGAAATACGTTTTCTTCGACGACGACGACGGCGACAAAAATGTGCAAGGGGCAATCTTTTTATCCTGAATCAAGCGCAATAATCCGGACAAATGTTCCACATATGAGTTAAATCCAAATGTATAACTGATTGCATTCTTTACATTTTGGTCACAGTAAAAACGATAATACATTTTCATAATTGTTCCAATATTTGATACGTTTCCAAGAGTGAGCTTGAATGGCATTACACTTCTTATTTCGTGATACAACTCAGATAGAGTTTGGACATGTTTCTCATTTTCCGATTGAAAAGCGCGATACGATTTTAAATTTTCTTTATCAATGGTTGAATTAATAATGCGAATATTTTCAATACTTCCGCTAATATATTTTGCAAACTTGTGAATATTATTATGAATTAAAAACATGTTTTTGTAGAATCGATAGCACGACACAATATTTTGGTAAATCTGAAGAAAATAAAATGCAATCGAAATAAAAATGTATACCTTTTTATCCCATGGAACAGAACCAAAATTTTCAAATATTTTACCAATAGGATGATACTGTGCAATTTTTTTCAAGGAGGATATATACATAGACAAATCAATCGGCAGATTCTGAAATCGCAGTATGAAAAATGGAATAATAAGTATAATAAGTGGAGTCAAGAGAGAAATGACAGGAGATGCCAAATTTTGCAGTGAAAGGATTTGAAGAAATAGTGACGACGAGTTGAGCGGCTCCAACACGGCAATATCAATATATCCAAATTTGTCTTTGAAGTTTTTATCGCCCTGTATTGATGTCCAAATATTATGTATTTCTAAATATTCTTCGGTGGAACGATCTAAATTATTCGCTTGACATTTTTGAATTAATGTTTGCGACTCTTTTAAAAATGACACGTCGGAAGTATAGTATCTTGCCCAATCTTCTAAAAACCGTTTTCCGTATATTGTTTCTGGGTTAAACACATGGTCATACATGGTTTTTTGTTTTTGTTTTATTTTTATATTTTCCAAATCAATATCTTGTTTTTCTTTTTCTTTTTCTTTTTCTTTTTCTTTTTCTTTTTCCAAATTCGTTTGAGATTCTATTAACTCTAAATCGTTCATGATATGCACATCAATTTCATGCAATTTGTCTTTATCTACATATATTATCGGCAAACGAAATGTTGTAGTTATTATAACATCCATTTTTATATTCGTTTTTTCACAATTTTTATTCATTTCTTTCGTTTTTTATTATTATTTTTAATATTGTTATTTTTATTATTTTTATTTTTATTATTATTATTTTTATTATTTATAAAGAATAATAAAAATTTTATGCTACGAATCAATTGTCAACAAATATTCAACTCCTCTACTACCCAATTAGGATGAAACATTTATAGTTGCAGGCATTTCTGTAATTACTGTATTATAATATACTTCAAATTCTTTAATCTTCTTGATATCCCATCGAGTTACAAAATTAATTGCAACGCCCTTTCGACCCCATCTACCCGATCGCCCAATGCGATGCAAATACGTGTGCACATCCTTGGGCACATCAAAATTAATGACAACGCCTACATTTTGCACGTCAATGCCACGAGCAGTGACATTGGACGAAATAAGTACACGATGTTTACCACACTTGAAATCTTTAAATGCCGCATCGCGTTCCGATTTTTCCATTCCCGAGTGAATGCAACACACCGGAAAATTATCTTGAAGCATGGCTTCATGTAAATCGGTGACTCGCTTAATGCTGTTGCAGTAAATAATACTTTGCGTAACAGATATCATGTTAAAAATATCTTTCAACGTGCTGTACTTGTGCGAATCATTCTCCAGCGCAATTAAATGTTGCACAATGCCTTCCAGTGTAAGCTGTTCCGATTTTACAAGAATCTTTACCGGATTTCTCAAAAAGTTGGCTGCAAGAGAATGTAACTCCCCAGGCAATGTTGCGCTAAAAAGACACACTTGCACACTTGAACTCAAAAAATTAAAAATATTGTACACTTGTTCTTTAAATCCGGCAGACAACATCTCGTCCGCTTCATCTAATACAATCATTTTTACGTCGCTTCCTCGAATATGGTTTCTGCGAATCATGTCATGTACGCGACCCGGACATCCAACAATCACATGCGGTGTTTCATTTTTTAGCGTCACCGTGTCTTGCTCCGTCGAAGTTCCACCAACCAACAACTGAATTTTAAGCGTCTTCATAAACACGGCCAGTCCAGAAACAACGTCGTGAATTTGTTTCGCCAACTCACGCGTTGGTGCAAGAATAAGTGCCTGCACCTTTTTAACGCTCGTATCAATGTTTTGTAACACACCCACCGAAAATGCGCCCGTTTTACCCGTGCCGGACTGAGCTTGCGCAATGATGTCTTTCTTTTCAAAAAGCGACAAGATCGACTTCTGCTGAATCGTACTAGGCTTATCAAAACCGTACGCATAAATTCCGCGCAACAGATTCGAATCCAATTCTTCTAAATCTTCCCATTTGCTAAATTCTTTTATTGAAGACGACGACGATACTTCGCTAACGTCATCATTATTTTCATTCCTATTATTAGTTTGTTGTTCTGTTTCTGTTTCGTATACGCTCATTTTGGGTATTTATATATAATATCCCAATTGTGTTTAAGCTATTTACAAAATTATTATGTAAGAATGTTAAATAAATAAAATGAAATCAACTTAATACAAATTTGATTTCATTTTATTTATTCATAAAAAAAATAGTTAAAGATTATTTCACATGTTTTCATATTATAGATTTAATTTATTCATAAGTATTTTATTTTTTATTATATACAATCAATGTCTTGTACAATACCTTATCACACCGATTTTATTTGCACGTACAAATTAATGGACAGCGATGATGATTGCAATTACTTGTATCAAATACAACTTTTACAAGCATTTAATATGCACACATTTGATGAAGATGAGATGAGTGAAAAAATATTACAACTGTATAATCACTTAAAAGATTGTAGTCAAGTAATAGAAATTATCGAGGAAGGTATAAAGGCAAATTCAAAAGTAAAACTATGCAGCGTTATTATGTTCATGACCTTATTTTCTTATCATTTTTTTGACTTGTTTCATAAATGTCTCATTGATTATTTTACAACCGGTTCTATTTTAGAACAATCGAAACATAACATAATTAACATAATAAAAAAAGATTAAAAATGAAAATAATAAATCAAAATATTATTTTAAAAATAAAATAATTAAAATAATATATATATATACTTATATATACGTATATATATACTTATAAGGAAACATACAAATAAATTAATAATGGCGTCAACTCGAAACAAAAATACAAGTTCCGATTACTGCTTGGAACAAAAACAGAATCATCAAATATTCGGTTACACAGAATACGACAATTCACAGTATGGAGCCGCATATTACAACGCGCTACCGACCGTCGGTATTACTCCAAGCCACATGCCACGAGAGGCATTTTCAAAAAATTCAGTTGATATTGAGTCTGCACTTTTTGGAATCAATTCTACAAATTTAGTCACTCCTCAAACTCCGGTGGCGCCCAAACTAATCCAACTTCCCGAGGTTGCATACTTTGAGAGAATACCGTTTATTCTACCGAATCCACTTGTCGTCGAAAATAAACAACGCCCGTTTCCAGTTCCTTAATAAAATTATAAAATTATAATTAAAACCAAGGATTTAATTCCAATGTTTTTCCCTTGGTAGTTGATAATGTGGGTGGCGGAATGAGTGTGTACATGTTTGACACATCACGCTTATAGTTTAAATAAGCACGCGCTTCGCTAATTAAACGGGGAATGCACCAGTTACAGACCAAATTATTAAGAGACTCAATTTGTTCGGTCATGTTTGTCGGCTGGTTCATTGCGCTTTCTAAATAAATGCCGCGCATAATCATTTTCAAATTGTCGCAATCTTGCGGACCAATGTCATATTTACCACCGCTTTGATTATATACACCAGCACGAATTCCATTTTGTATGATTTTCATATTTTGATCGCTAAAAAATGCCAGAGACATTGGCGTGTCATTCCAGTTTCCAGTCATTGCATCCGTAAATGATGTGCATTGTGACGAGATGGGTATTTTATCAAAAAGTGCAAACTGAGCCGATGGAGAAGGGCTTTCAATGTCCAGTCGTCCATTTGAAAACTGTTTAGGAAGAATGTTATGATTCATATTCATTTTTTTACACTACTATTTTTTAAGCTATTGTTTTTTAATACTTATATATTTATATTATAAAAATAATTAATTCCAATCGTATTTATTAATTATTAATTATTAATTATTTATAATTAATAATTGTCTTTAATTGTAAAATATTTTATTGAATAAATATAATATAATAGTATATATTATTTTCTTGTTTTCTTATTTTCTTGTTTTCTTAATATAAAAACTATATATTAAAATTTAAACAGAATAATGTCATTTCAAACCACAGTTTTATGGGTAGCGATTTTTGTATTTCTTGCAGTTCTTATATTTATAGGTTATAATATTTATTCGTCGCAGTACAACACGGTAAACTGGCCACCATTCGTATCCGATTGTCCGGACTATTGGACTTCTGATGGGACAAAATGTAATTCGGGGTCATACAATTTATGTTCAGGAACAACCAGCTTTACAATAACCGATTATCCTAATTTATGCGACAAGTTTGATTTTTCTAAGAAAAGTAAATGTGGGGCAAATGTAAATTGGTCTGGAGTTTCAAATAGTTTAACATGTAACACTTAAATAAAATAAATTATGAAAGCCATATTTATATTCATACATACATACACACACACATAAATACAGACACACACATACATACACATCATTATTTTCTAAATTCTGATTTATCTATGCTTGACATAATACGTTGATAATCAGTATATTTTTTTTCAATGTCACTATAATCTGGTTTTTGAACGACAATGATTGGAATCAAAAGCATCCACCGGTCTTGTTTTTGAAGGTTCAACCAATATTTATCAATTGCGTAGTAATAATGATGCTCCGGCTCTTTCATCAGTTTTGCGATGCCTTCCTTAATGTTTGAAATTAGCGCGTCATAGTAATGGCGTTTTACAATGTATCCGGTTGTAGTTTGACAATGCGATACTCGAATACTGACACTGTCATTGGTTTCGAAAGGAGGCAAATTATTACCCGCAAGAAGAAGTACATCCCATTTATTTTTTTTATTTGAAAAAAATGAATTTGCATTTTCAACAAAACTATCCGGCAACATGAATAAAATATCATCTTCTACAATCATGACGCATTCCCATTTTGCCTCTTTTGCCATTTGAAGACATTTCAAGTGACTCAAACTACACCCAATGCGCCCGTTTGCATTTCTTATCGCATTGAACCTCGTAATGTTACCCATCATTTGTAATTGCTCGAGTTGATTTTCTACATGTTGTTTCCTGTCTTTTCTATGATCCAAATTAATATAAAATCCTTTAATTTCAAATAGTCCGTTGACATCTGTATCATCATAATTCTCATATTTCCATGGCTCATCCTTATAAATCGAACACATTAATTACTTTTTTATTACTTTATTCTGTAGCTAACTAGACTAATTAATTCATATAGTGTCAAATGTTTATATTCGTTTCATTTATTTTTTAAAATCTTGTTCTTGACCTTGACCATTGTTTTTCTATTGCATTTTTTATGACCCCTGCCACCTTTTTTTGATGTTTTTTTAGAGGCATTTACTTTATTTCGCGATTTTTGAACCATACCAATAAACGATTCATCTGAAATATTGCTATCACAACTTTTAATGTATCCGTCAATATTTCTTTGTAATGTATTTAATTTTCTCTCACAATTCAATCAAATCCAACAATGGTCATTCGAAGCGTTGTAACAAGGTGGTCATCGCGAGAAACCGCTTTCTCATAATCTCTCACAACTTTTGTTTCCGTTTCTACAATTTTCTGTAACAAATCATTTTTTTTATAACACGATGTAATCAATTTCACAAAGTCATGTTGCGTCGCCTTTATTTTGAACATGTTTAAACCGTCTCCATTATTCTTTATACACCACGACAAGAAATCATTATGACTATGTAATAATATAGACGTTAAAACATAGTATGCAAATACGTGTGTATTCTCTCTATAAAACGATCGCATCATCTTTTTAGAATGTTCAGACTCATCAACGAGAATTTGATAATTTATTCCCATAAAATCCAGAATCTTTATGCACTGATAGAGAGAAAATACACTTTCTAAATGCAAATAAAATTCAAAATTTTTCTTATATTGGTTGGCAGTTCGAGATTCCAGTGATGGCGGATTTTTAAAATACGTTTGAAATGCAACATTCATTATTCGTGCCCATATTTCAGAGTATGTTTCCGATAATTGAATGTCGATTTGTGGCGGAAGTGAAAAAATTTGTTTCAGGTCACTCGACATTGCCCCATATTTACTTCCATTAATATCGATATCAGTAACAAAATCGTTTCCAAATGCGTGCATCGTTTCGTGTAACAATACTTTGAACCATTCTTCTTCGCGATAAATAACAATTTCATTTTTTTTCTCGCAGCGATATGTGTAGCCAGTATTTGCATTTACGGGGCCGATGACTTCAATTTTTTTTTCAGGAAGCTGTTTTTTAAACGGAGTCAAGTAGATATAAATGTCGAGAGATTCAACACACTGGGAGTTTAAAGAAACCATGTGTAGCCACATAAACACGCGATGCGCATACGTTTTATAATATAAAACCGACTCTTCGCCGCAACCGACATGGTGTTTAAATAAAATAAAACATAAACGAATATCCCGTTGGTTGATTTTACATTCAAACATCAGCGTTTTTTTTGAATTGTTTTTTATGTGTTCTCTCATTTCTCTCGAAAGAAATTTATCGGAAATTGATTCTGGTTGAGGAATCTGTGATTCCACATCGATTGCACTTTCCTGAAATTTAAAACATCCTGCATTTTTTTGAGCATCCATCTCCTTGCTGGCAGCGTTTAATTTTTCGTACAGCGTGACTGCTACTGCTGGAGTAGAAAATGCAGAGTTTACTTTTTTATATTTTTTTTCGTGCTTTCTTTGTGAGTCGTGTTCGTCTTTACCGTCTTTACTTTTATATGTGTGGTTTTTATGATTTTCTGAATTATAAGAATCATCTGTTAGCGTTAGCGATACAACATTCGAAATGTCAGGAGTTGTCAACACTTTTGGTGCAACATCTGTTAATAATGATTGTATTGTTTTTTGTACAATTTTTGAATCCAAATTCATTAATTATTTTTATTTTTATTCTTTATTTTTATTTTTTATTCTTTAGTTTAGTTGAAGAGGAATAGAATAAAACAGAAAATGGAGAGATAAAATTTAATTCTAAAATAAATATATATTTATATTATATTTATAATTATAAATATTATTATTAAAAGTTATATAAATGAAAGTAAATTATTTGGGCATTCTTCTTATTTTATTAATGATTTTATTTGCAATAAAAATATATAAGGACTCTGATTCTTTCAATTTGCGGTGCATTATTTCGAAAGTGGATGGAAACACATATTGCGTTAGAGAACGAAGTAAGGTTGAACTGGCGGCAGATTTATTAGCAGAAGCAACAAAAAAAATGAAACGTTTGGTCGAACACATGAATTCGAAACATGCGTCAAATCCAGCTGTAAAACGCCTCGTTGAGAATTTTAATCCAAATAAAATAAGCGAGACGCTGCCTACAAGCGAACATACCGCTTACAGCGAGAACAAGGGGGAAAAAATGGCGTTTTGTTTGAATGAAGATAAAGAAGGGACGCGACTAATTGATCTCAGCACACTTACATTTGTTGCCATTCATGAACTCGCACATTTAATGACAGAAAGCATTGGACACAAGGAAGAGTTCTGGGATAATTTCAAATTTTTGCTCGAATCTGCAAAAAAAGCGGGAATTTATGAACCAGTCGACTACTCAAAATCTCCGGTTCAGTACTGCGGAACACGCATTGACGAGAACCCGCTTTATAAATAAATTAAAATTTTTGAAAATAATATTTTCTATTGAGTATGTATAGACAGGCATAACTTTAACTTCTAGATATATCTGTTTATATTATTACTAATATTTAAATGATAACTCTTCAGAAATCAGATCCTCAGAAAACATACACTTATGAACCTTCAACACAAGTGCTAACAAGTGTTGAAAATCTAGATCAAAATTTAACAGTAACTGTAAAAATAAATTTAAAAAATGAAACGATTCAATATAATAATGATGCACCAACATTAATAGCTGATTCGGAATATTATATATTTTTGGATTTTATGAAAAATATTGAAGCAACGCCACAACTTATGGATGCCTTATTAAAAAACACATATTATACGAAACAATTTTTAAAAACAAAATTGGGTCGATTTAACACACCAAAAGAAAATAATTATTTACAATATTTTCCTTCATTTGTTCTTCCATATGAAGCATTATATAGAGAACTTGTATTGAAACCAAAATATGCTAAAAAATTATTAGAAACGTATGATAAAAATAATAATGCATTTATCCGGAGATTGAAGCAAATAACCCGGAAAGTTTTAATTGTTCCTGGAATTTTTATTTCTCCATTTATTATTATTTCTGTTGGTTTGATACTTAAAAATCAGAGTTAAGATTGTATTCGTATTAGAAATAGAAACTATAACTACTACTAGAATATTATGAAATTATTATCAAAAAAATGAATTTCATATTTTAAAAAACCAAAAGTTTATTTTTTAGGGATAATTTTATTTATTTTCATTTTTTATTTAAAAAAGTATAATAAATAAAAATTGAATTAAACTTATCTCATTATACTATATCAACAAACAACCATGAGCACGGCGAAGGCGAATGGAATCGGAACATATAATTTCGCATCATACTTATCGTCTCTTTATATAAAACAGGGCGAAAAATGCACACACACGCGACTGAAAGATGTGGAATTGGGAATCAAAGGGGGGGCTTATTTAATACCGGAGTCCGAACTCGATGACTTTTATAGAAAATATTATAATCATGTATTCATAGAAGGTAAACAAGAATATCTTACAGAAATTCAGCATGAAGATGGTGGACCGATTCTTGTTGATTTTGATTTCAAATATGAAATGAGCGTTGAAGAACGCAAACATTCAAAAGATCATGTTGTTGACATGGTGCTATTATATATGAATGTTCTGAAAAAGATGCTAGATTTCACTGCTGATGGCAGTGTTGGCGTTGAAATACCGGTATTTATTTTCGAAAAACAGACCGTGAATTGCAAAAGCGAAATGACAAAGGACGGCATTCATATGATTATTGGGATTCAAATGGAGAGAAAACAGCAGATGCTTCTTCGGTCCAAAATTTTACTAGAGCTTCCGACAATTTGGGGCGATCTCCCGGTTACAAACTCGTGGGAAGATGTGATTGATAATTCGATCACGAGCGGAAAAACGGGTTGGCAGCTTTACAATTCACGAAAACCAGGATGCAAAGCGTACTTACTGAAGTATCACTTTCTGCTAAAGCTTGTTAATAGCGAATGGGAGTTTTCAGAGAAAAAGGTTACCGATTTCAAGTTTGATCGCGATTTTAAACTCCTTACTGCTCGTTATCGTGGACACGCAACGTTTCCATTGGTTGAATCGTATAAAGCCGAAATTGAACAAATGTTTAAAACAAAAAAGACGCCCTCTATTACAACAGCTTTGACCGTCGGATCCTCGTCATCTCGTGTAAATATAACAATGATTTCGTCGTCCAATCCAACGATCGATTATAGCTCGATTACAGACAAGGAACGATTGGAATATGCGGTGGGATCAGTGATGAGTTCGACAGAACCACGAGAGTATGAAGTTGTTGAAACACACAAGTTTACCATGTCACTCTCCAGCAAATTTTACGAACCGTATGAAAAGTGGATTCAAGTGGGGTGGGCGCTAAAGAATACGAGTGAAAAGTTGTTTTTAACATGGATGCTGTTTAGCGCGAAGAGTGAAAAGTTTGACTATTATAAAATCCCTGAACTGTTTAAACAGTGGCAAAAATTCAGGGTTGGCAAAAGTGAACTTTCAAGGCGCTCGGTCATGTTTTGGTCGAAACAGGATAATCCCGTCGAGTATAAAACGATTCGTGAAGAAACGGTCGATTATTACATTGATCAGACGCTTATTACACACATTGGAAAAACAAAAATTAACGAAGCATCGGATGTTGACCTTGCAAACGTGTTGTATCACTTGTTTAAAGGACGTTTTGTATGCGTGAGCATCAAACACAATGCGTGGTACGAGTTCAAAGATCATCGATGGTCGGAATGCGACTCTGGAACTTCGCTTCGTTGGCTTATTTCAACTGAAATGCTTAGCATCTATTCCGAACGAAGTATGAAATTATTGGACAGTTTGAATGAACACGACAGTACATCTGAGCAATTCAAAAGCATTCAAGACCGTTCGAAACGCATGACGGAGATTTGTAATCAGTTGAAAACTACGAGTGTGAAAAACAATATATTGCGCGAAGTTCGTGAAATGTTTTATGACAAAGATTTCATTGAGAATTTGGATTCCAAACCGTATCTTATGGGATTCAATAACGGCGTGATTGATTTCAATGATAAAGTGTTTCGACCCGGCCAACCATTTGATTATATTTCAAAATGCACCGAAATTGACTTTTTGGAAACGTATTCTCCCGGATGTTCTGAATACGTGCGCATTGAAAAGGAACTTATCAGCTTCATGTCGCAACTATTTCCATCACCGGAACTGCGTGAATACATGTGGGAACATCTCGCGTCTTGTCTTATAGGTGTAAATCGCGATCAGACGTTTAATATTTACAATGGTTGTGGAAGCAACGGGAAATCGAAACTGGTCGAGCTCATGTCACATTGTTTCGGAAAATATAAAGGTACTGTTCCGATTACACTGATCACTGAAAAGCGCAACAAAATTGGTGGTACTGCGTCAGAAGTCGTACAGTTGAAGGGTGTTCGATATGCGGTTATGAATGAGCCGTCGAAAGGAGATCGAATCAATGAAGGTCCTCTTAAAGAGATTACCGGTGGAGATCCGGTGCAAGGTCGTGCATTGTACCAAGAAATGATCACATTTGTTCCTCAGTTTAAGCTGGTGGTTTGCACAAATGTAATGTTTGATGTGAAGAGCAATGATGATGGTACATGGAGGCGCATTTGCAAGGTGGACTTTGAATCGAAATTCTGCGATGATCCTAAAACGGATGATCCCGATATGCCGTATCAGTACAAAATTGACAAGCATTTGGATGAAAAGTTAGAAGGATGGGCGCCCGTATTCATGGCAATGTTGGTATCAAAAGCATACCAGACAGGCGGAACTGTAAAAATATGCGAAAAGGTTCGACTTAGCAGCAACAAGTATAGAAACAGTCAGGACTACTTGTCGGAGTTTATTCGCGATAAGATCAAGATTGTTCCTGGAATGAATGATAAGACCGGCAAAGCATTTGCTGTAAAACGGGATGAACTCAATCAAGAATTTAAAGAATGGTATACAAGCAACTACGACAAAAATGTTCCGCGATTTCAAGAGTTGCACGAGTACATGGACAAGAAGTTTAAAAAAGTTGCCAAAGGCGGTTGGAGCGGTTGTAAGATTATTTATCCAAATGATGATGAAGATGCCGAATTTGATGAACTTGTCGAAGAATAAAAAATCGAAATAGAGTAAAAATGTAAAATGTAAAATTGTAATAAAAAAAGTCCGATCAAATATGGCAAAAAAATAAAAAAACTTTTATTTGTTTTTTTTATTTTTTATTTTTTATTTTTTGATAATCAAATCAAATCAAATCAAATCAAATCAAATCAAATCAAATCAAATCAAATCAAATCAAATCAAATCAAATCAAATCAAATCAAATCAAATCAAATC
>Ga0247841_10004438_pt1 | contig 24099 bp, 20 predicted proteins | sample LaCruzMarch2015__2_FD_192410 | JGI IMG/M metagenome (GOLD analysis project Ga0247841, IMG submission 192410) | Freshwater microbial communities from meromictic Lake La Cruz, Castile-La Mancha, Spain - LaCruzMarch2015_18m | ecosystem: Environmental > Aquatic > Freshwater > Lake | place: Spain... | reverse complement strand
ATTTAAAAAAAATGTATTTTGAGCAGAATACCTACGACGTTGCCACGGCGTACTTCTCGAAGTTTGCCGAGGAGCAATTTTATGAGAATATACCCCTTGACGAGGCGATCTACGCACTGATGCTGCTGCGCAGGCAGATGTGGCTTTTCGCCGAGTTCCAGGTCCTTTTTACCTCCGCCCTCGACCAGTACCAGGCGTCGGACGGCATCAACCGCACGGTGCTGCTGACCGATTACGGCATCGTTGCCATGGCCAGGAAATACCAGGAACTTAAGAAGTAAATCCCGACAGGGCGGTGAAATTGCAGGGCAGGCAGGGGGTAAAACCCTGCCTGCCCTATTTTTATTGGTTGATGTTCCTTTGCCTGTACTGCAGAGCCTCTGCCAGGTGGTTGATCTTGACTACCTGTGAGCCGTCGAGGTCCGCTACCGTGCGCGCCAGCTTGAGGGTACGGTGAAATGCCCTCGCGGTGAATTGTATCTGCTTCATGGCCGTTTTAAGCAGGGCCTGGGCAGGTGGGTCGACCTTGCAGAATTGCCTGATTTCAAGGGCGGTCATGTCGGCGTTATCGGTTAAAGCTGAGCCGCTGAACCTATCAGACTGTATTTGCCTGGCCGCCTGGACCCGGCGGCGCACGTTTTCGGAGAGCTCAGACTGCCTGTCGTCCGTGAGCTTATCGTAATCCATGCGGGGTATATCCAGGAATATGTCGATGCGGTCCATCAGGGGACCGCTGATCCTCTTCTGATAGCGCGTGACCGCGGTGGATGAGCAATTGCACTCCCTGACCGCATCGCCGTAGTAGCCGCACGGACAGGGGTTCATGGCAGCTACCAGGATAAAGTTAGCAGGGAAAGTCAGGCTGCCCTCGGCGCGGCTGATGGTGATGACCCTGTCCTCAAGCGGCTGTCTCAGTGACTCAAGCGCCATGTGATTGAACTCGGGGAATTCGTCCAGGAAAAGCACGCCCCGGTGGCTGAGGCTTATCTCACCCGGGTGCGGCAGGCGCCCCCCTCCCACCAGGCCTGCATGCGAAGTGGAGTAGTGCGGCGACCGGAACGGGCGCCGGTTGATAAGCGGGGTGTCGCGGGATGTGAGCCCGCTGACGCTGTATATCTTGGTCACCTCGATAGCTTCGCTGAGCGTAAGGACGGGAAGGATGTTGGCCAGGGCGCGTGCCAGCATGGTTTTGCCGCTCCCAGGAGGCCCTACCATCAGTACGTTGTGGCCGCCCGCCGCGGCCACTTCAAGGGCCCTCTTGGCATGCTCCTGGCCCTTTACCTCGCATAAATCGTCCTGGCGGCCCGGCTGGCAGGCGTCCTCCCAGCATACCTTGCCGGAATACGGCTGTATTTCCTGTTCCCCCTGGAAGTGGCTTACCAGTTGGCCCAGCGCGATGACAGGGTAAACTTGGATGCCATCGATCAACCCGGCCTCCCCTGCATCCTCCGCAGGCACGAATACACTGGCGATACCCCTCTCCCTGGCCATGGCTACCATGGGCAGGATGCCGTTGAGGTGTCGCACGCTGCCATCCAGGGATAATTCGCCCAGGAAAAGGGTGCTCGAGGAATCGATGTTGATCTGCCCGGAGCTTACCAGTATGCCGATGGCTATGGGCAGGTCATAAGTGGGGCCGATCTTCTTTAAATCCGCCGGCGCCAGGTTGACCGTTATTCTCCTCATGGGGAAGGCGCAGCCAGAGTTGCGCACGGCTGCGCGCACACGGTCCCTGGCTTCCTTTACTGCCGCATCGGGCAATCCCACGATGAGGGTGCCGGGGAGGCCGGGGGATATGTCGACCTCCACTTCAACCATACGGGCATCAAGCCCGACCATCGCCGCTGTATTTATTCTGGCTAACATATATGAGACGAATTTATTGAGTGATTATAACAGATAGCGCGCCAAAGATTATCGGCGCATGGCGCTGTCCAGCGCCCTGGAAAGGCCGGGGACGGTGGAGTACCTGGAGAGGTCGGCGGGTTTTATCCACTTGACCTCAGTGTGCTCCCAATCGAGCATGATTTTGTCGGGGTCTAGCACGTGGAAGAGGAATGGATGCACAATCCATTTCCTGTTGAGCTTTTCGTCCACCACTTCGACCGTTTTCCCCTGTGTAACCAGCCTGATGTTGTTCTTGAAAAGCCCAGTCTCCTCCCTTATCTCGCTGTAGGCCTGGTCCAACGGGTCAGTCTCGATATAACCGCTCACCCCCGCCCATGCCCTCTGGTAGGTGCTCACCCTGTTGCTCCTCCTGAGTATGAGGACCAGCTTGCTTTGCTCGAGGAAGCAGGTGACCACGTGTTTCTCTTCCAGCGGGACAGAGGATACTTTGTCAAGATATGCCCGCAGGCGGCCTTTGAGCAGTCCCAGCGCCTTTTCAGCCGCCTTGCGCTTGATCTCCTCACGTTTTCCGCCGAAAACAAATTTTTCCACCGATACTTCGTCAGGGGTTGCCACTCCCATGTAAAAGAGGCCGAGCGGTTTGACCCCTGTCGCGCCCCCAGGTCCGGCTATGCCCGTGGTGGAAACACATATATCCACGCCCAGTACACGGCGCCCTCCTGATGCCATCTCACCTGCGGCCTCGGGGCTGACCGCCCCGTACAATTTCAGGGTATCGGGCTTGACCTGCACCATCCCTGCTTTTACGTCATTGCTGTACGAGATGATGGACCCGGCGTAATAATCGGAGCTCCCTGCTACGTTGGTGATTTTGTCGGCAACCTTTCCGCCAGTGGCCGATTCAACGGTGCCGATGGTGAGGAATTTACCGGCCCTGTCACGGTATGCCCTGGCCAGCGCGGCTATTTCTTCTTCCTGTTTTTTCATGGTGGGACAGCAGCCTCCAAATATGGATCCAGTGTGCATTTTAACAGAAACCATTCCTTCAGTATAAGCGCCGCAAGCTGATATAATGTCAGCTATGGGAAATCCGGCTGATACCATCCTGTTTTTGGGCACGGGGGGCGCCAGGTTTACCGTTGCCAAACAGCTTTTAGCCACAGGGGGCGCCTGGATGGACCTCAGCGGCACCCGGATACTCATGGACCCGGGGCCGGGCTCCCTGGTTTACGCCATCAAATACGGCTGCGAGCCGCCCATGCTGGATGCCATCATCCTCTCACACAAGCACCTCGACCACTCGGTTGACATAAATGTAATGATCGAAGCGATGACCGACGGCGGGTGGAAGAAAAGGGGCACGCTTTACGCCCCGGCGGATGCTTTTGAGGATGGTGCGGTCGTATTGCCCTATGTAATGGCGTATCCGCAGAAGGTGGAAATGCTGGAGGAGGGGAAGAAGTATTCTGAAGGCAACGTCACTTTCCGTACGCCGGTGAAACACGTGCACAAGGTGGAGACCTATGGCTTTGTTTTCAACACGCCGCGTCACAGGTTCTCGTGGATAACAGATACGAGGATATTCGATTCGCTGGCCGGCCACTACAAGACGGAACTGGTGATTATCAACGTGTTAAGCTATGAGAGGAAGCTCCATGTCGACCATCTGTCCCTGCCTGAGGCGGAATTGATCATACGTGAGATCAAGCCTAAGACCGCGGTGCTCACGCACTTCGGGCTGACCATGTGGCGGGTGAAGCCGTGGGAGATCGAACAAAGGGTCAGCGACGCCACGGGTGTGAGGGTGATCGCTGCCAGGGACGGCATGCTGCTCGACCTGGATACAGTCACCTGACGGTCAACTGTATTTTACAGGGATTCCAGTATCCTCTGTGCAAGTCCGGCTGTTATGCCTTCGACGGCGCTGATCTCGTCTATACCGGCTTCCCTTATGTTGCGCACGGAGCCGAATCTCCTGATCAGCGCCTTCTTGCGGGCGGGGCCTATGCCGGGGACCCTGTCCAGCGCCGATTCCCTGGCGGCCTTTGCGCGGATGTTCTTGTGGTACGTGATGGCAAACCTGTGGGCCTCGTCCCTGACCCTTTGCAATAAGTGCGACTCGGCCGATGACTTATCGATGGAGAGGGGTTCGCTGCGGCCGGGTAAAAAGATGTCCTCATTCTCCTTGGCGATGCTGATAATGGGCACGTCTGCTGCGCCTGCTTCGCTGAGGGCAAAACCTGCTGCATGCAGGTGGCCTTTGCCTCCGTCGATCAATACAAGGTCGGGCAGGACAGACCATTTGCCCCCGGCCCCCTCGTGCAGCGTGAAACGCCGCCTGATCGTCTCGCGCATCATGGCGTAATCGTCGCTGCCGCTGACAGACTTTATCCTGAAGCGTCGGTACTGGGCCGGTCTGGGGCCGCCGTCTTCAAATACCACCATGCTGCCGGCGGCGCTTGTGCCCTGGATATTCGAGATATCGTAAGCTTCAATCCTGTGGGGGAAGCGGGCCAGGGCCAGCAGTTCTTTCAGGTTGGACAGGATTTTCAGGTTCTCGGGCCTGGCCGTGCGCCTGCTCTTGTAGATCTCGAGCTGCTGCCGGGCATTTTCCGACACCATGCCGGTCAGGCGCAGGCCGGCGCCCTTGAGCGGCACCCGCAGTGCAACATTCGAGCCCCGTTTGTCCTTGAGCCACTGTGTTATAAGCTGCGGCTCATCGATACCTGACTGCAGCAGGATGAGGCCGGGAATATGCGTGGCGGAGGAATAGTACTGCTTGAGGAAGCCTTCGAGCAGCCGTGCATCGCACTCGTCCCTGACATCTTCCATGATAAAATGCTCGTCGCCCGTCAGGCGGGAGTCTTTGACCGAAAAAATCCGCACGCAGGCCAGGTCGCCGTCACGAGCCAGCGCTATAGCGTCCTGCTCCCTGCGGATATTGAGGGGTATGTTGTTGCTGGCGATCACGGCTTCGATGGCCTGTACCTGGTTTCTTATGGCGGCTGCCCTTTCAAATTCAAGTGAACGCGAGGCGGCCTGCATGGCTTTTTTAAGGTCGCGCAGCACCGGTTCCTCTTTGCCCTCCAGCACGGCCACCACCTGGCGGACAATTGCCTGGTAATCTTCCTTGCTCACGGCGCCGATGCAGGGGCCGGGACAGCGGCGGATATGGTACTTGAGGCAGGGCCTCGTTTCACTCCCGCTGATCTGCTTGTTGCAGGACCTAAGGGGGAATGCCTTTTTTATGAAGTCGTAAGTGTGGCGCGCCGACCAGGCGCTGGGCACCCGGCCTATATATTTGGCGCCGTCATTGTAGCGCCGCCTGGTGATGCTGATGGTCGGCCACTCATTTTTAACATCTATCTTGATATACGGAAAACTCTTGTCGTCCTTGAGCAGTATGTTGTAGGCGGGCCTGTATTTTTTTATCTGCTGGCATTCAAGCACGAGTGCTGCGATTTCTGATTCCGTGATTACGAATTCAATCCTGTCGACCCTTTCGACCAGCCGCGCTGTTTTTTCAGGGAGATTGGGTGTATATTTGAAGTAGCTTTTAACCCGGTTGCGCAAGTTTGACGCTTTGCCGATGTAAATGACCGTACCGTCAACGTCTTTGAAGGTGTAGACGCCTGGCTTTGGGGGCAAAGGCTTCAGGTAGGACAGTATGTGCGGTTTAATCATTCCCGGGTGAATTTTAGCATCGAAACGATGGTCAGACAAAAGGTGCGTAAGTATCCTGAACAGTCACCTGTTTGAAGCATGCCGATTTATGTTAAAATAGTGGTCGCCAAAATGGAAGAAGACATAAGATTATTTCTAAACTACATATCCAAGGAGAGGAAGTGTTCCAAGAATACCCTGGACGCTTATCATAATGACCTCAGCCAGCTCTCGGAATATATAGCTGCGGCCAAAGCGAAAGAGGAGCCGGGCAGCAATTCCGTGGAATTGAGCGAAGAGCACCTGGCGTCATACATGTTAAGCCTCAAGGCTAAAAGCTATACCGTATCAACAATAGCGAGGAAGATAGCGGCGGCGAGGACCTTTCTCAAATTCATGGCAGAACGCGGCAAGGCCGACAAGGACCTGGCGCCCAGGCTTACTGCGCCCAAGGTGAACAAACCGCTGCCCAAGGCATTGTCCGTGGCTGATATACAGCGTTTAATGACTGCGGCAGCACGGGTCCCTTCCATAGACGGCAAAAGGGACCAGGCCATGCTGGAACTGCTTTACGCCAGCGGCCTGCTGGCCAGTGAGATGATGTCTCTCAATGTTGATGACGTGGATACAGGCAGCAACTGCATCAACTTCAGGGGGCATGGCGGAAAATTGAGGAAGATCCCCCTTGACAGCCGTATGAGCCGGATGATGAGGGAATACATCGATTCGGCCCGGTTGAAACTGCTGATCAGCGACAGGGAGAAGGCGCTCTTTCTTAATCAGCGGGGTGAAAGGCTGACCAGGCAGGGTTTTTGGCAGATAGTTCAGGGATATGCCAACGAAGCCGGTATTTCAGCCAAGGTCACTCCCAGGACTATCAGGCACAGCTACGCCGTGCATAAGCTGAACGGCGGCGCCGATATCCAGTCGGTGCAGGAAGTGCTGGGTCATGCGCATATCTCCACTACGAGGGCCTATAAACAGGTGTGACACCCTGTTCAACCGTTAATAATTTTCCAGGAGAATACATATGGCAAAGAAATCACGTAAAAACAGGGCCAGGGTCAAAGTTGCCGAGACACCGCGGCAGCCGGATGCCAGGCCGGCGCAACAAAAGGCGCAGCCATCCAATGCTAAAACCCATGTAATGGCGGCAGCTGTACAGCCCGTCAATTATGATTATGTGAAATCCGATCTTGTGACCATAGCCGTAATCGCCGGGTCATTGATACTGATACTTATAATACTGACCTTTGTCCCTGCCTTGAGATCATAGGATTTTATTTCCGTGGACTTCGGCAGGGCCAGGCAGATCCTGATTGATTCGATATCTCCAGGTATCAGGGATAAGCGCACGCTATCAGCCATGTCCCGCGTGCCGCGCGAGCGTTTCGTCCCCATAGGATTGCAGTCATCGGCCTACGACGACAGGCCACTGGGGATAGCCTGCGGCCAGACCATCTCACAACCTTATATAGTCGCGCTCATGACAGAAGCGCTGGAACTGGGGGGACAGGAAAGCGTGCTGGAGATAGGCACCGGCAGCGGATACCAGGCCGCAGTGCTGGCCGAACTCGCCCGGTCCGTGTATAGCGTGGAAAGGATCCCGGAGCTTGCGGAGGAGGCGCGCAGGCTGCTGGCGGAACTGGGCTACAGCAATATCCATGTTGAGCTTGCCGGCGACCAACTGGGATGTGAAAAATATGCGCCCTATGAGGCTATTCTGGTGGCTGCAGGGGCCCCTGCAGTGCCCCGGGCGCTGATAGACCAGCTGGCCGAGGGTGGCAGGCTGGTGATACCGGTCGGGTCAAGGTTTGAGCAGGAACTGTTACGTGTCACAAGGGGAAGGACGGGCAACAGGACAGAGAAACTGGGAGGGTGCCGTTTCGTCCCCCTAATCGGCAGGGACGCCTGGCAGGAGTGACTTGAGGTAGATGGACGCCACGGGGCATGCCGCGGCGCAGGCCAGGCAGGAATTGCATTCAGTATCGGCCAGGGGAATTTCAGCAAAAGTGGAAACTGCCGTCTTCAGCCCGCGGTAGGCGAAGTCCAGCACCGATGTCCCGCTTTCCTGGCAGGCCCGGATGCACTTTCCGCACAGGACGCACTTGTTGCGGTCAAATATAATCAGCGGGTGGCTGGAGTCAACACTGAATTCCCTCACGATACTGTTAAAACGCCGGTCCCTGAGTTTGAAATGCTCCCTGGCTGCGATCTTCTGCAGCTCACAACCCCTGTTTTTTACACAGTGCCCGCAGTCCAGCGCATGGCTGCTCAGCAGCAGGTTAAAGGATGCCTGGCGCAGCCGCCTTATGCCCGGGCTGTTGAGGGTAACCGACATCCCGTCGCTGACCTTTTCAGTGCAGGCAGTGACGGGACCGCCCTTCCTTCCCGCGATTTCTACAAAGCACAGGCGGCAGGAGGCGGGCGGTCTGCGCAACCCGCGGACTGAGCAGAGGTTGGGTATGTAGAAGCCGTTATCCAGCGCCGTCCACAGCAGGTTCGCCCCGCGGGCTGCCCTGACCTCGCCTCCGGCGATTATTAACGTGCAGGACATCTTCCAAAGATATCAAAACAAAAGGCGGGTTACAAATCTGTAACCCGCCTCTCAATTACCGGTAACTGTCCCTTAGCTGTATATGTCCTTGACTATCTGTCCGTCCGGCGCCCTGAACTGGATGTGCAGGGGCATCTGGCCGAGGGCGTGGGTGGAGCATGACAGGCAGGGGTCGTAGCAGCGGATGGCGGCTTCGACCCTGTTGAGTATGCCCTCGGTGACCTTGCCGTTCTTGATATATTGCTTGGCAACCTCGTATACCGAGCGGTTCATGGCGGCGTTGTTGTTGCCGGTGGCCACTATCAGGTTGACCCCCGTGATCTTGCCGGTCTCGTCCACCCAGTAATGGTGGATGAGGGTGCCCCTGGGGGCTTCGACCACACCGACACCCTGCTCGTTGTACTTGTGGGAGGTGACCTGCAGGTCGGTGGACGTGATGTCCTTGTCCTCGAGTAGCTCCCTGGCCCTTTCGATGCAGTAGATGAGCTCGATCAGCCGTGCGTAGTGATAAAACATGGAGCCTTCCACCAGGCCGTTGTGGCTGAGCTTCTTGTAGAGCTTGAATTCCGCATTGGCCAGCGGGGTGGTGATGCCTGTGCAGGCATTGAGGCGGCCCAGCGGACCGGCGCGGTAAATACCGCCCGGGTAGCCCAGGCTCTTGTAGAACGGGAATTTCATGTAAGACCAGTCTTCCACGTACTCGGCGATGATGTCCAGGTAATTGGCCGGGTTGAACTGGTCCTCCAGCACGACACCCTTGGAATCTACCAGCCGCAGGTTGCCGTCGTATAATTCAAGGTTGTTGTCCTTGTCAACCATGCCGAGGTAGGCTGAGGGGAAAGTGGCAAAGCTGGTCATCATATCCGCGTTGGCGGCTACGTAGTCTTTGAGGATTTTTACCGCGAGCTGTGCATCTGCCAGCGCCCAGTCGATCTGCTTGAGGAAGTGGTCCCTGTCTTCAGCCAATAAGGCGGTTGTCATGCCTCCTGGTATGGCTGCATTCATGTGCACTTTCTTGCCGCCCAGCTTCTTGATGATGGATTGCCCGAAGCTGCGCAGTTTGACAGCCTCCGTTGCCAGTCCCGGGTCGGCGCCGATAAGCCCGATGACATTCCTGGTGGCCGGGTCGGAGTCAAAGCCCAGCAGGAAATCTGGGCTGGCCAGGTGGAAGAAGTGCAGGGCATGTGACTGTATATACTGGGCCTGGTGCAGCAGCTCCCTGAGCAGCTTGGCCGGCCGTGTAAGCTCTTTGCCAAGGATGGCATCGCAGGCCTTGGCCGAAGCGAGCTGGTGGCTGACCGGGCAGATGCCGCATATCCGGGGTGTCAGGTTGGGCATCTCCTGGAAGACCTGCCCTTCGCAGAATTTCTCAAAACCGCGGAACTGGGTATCGTGGAACCTGGCCGATATGGCGTTGCCCGCATCGTCCAGCTGTATGGTTACCTTGCCGTGTCCCTCGACCCTGGTAATTGGGTTTATTTCAATCGTTTTACTTGCCATATTTCACCTCTTTAATCAAAGCGCATTATATTGCTGGGTACTACCGGTATCCTGCCTGCCAGCAGTTCGGTAAGGCCGTATTTGATGGCCTCCGGCTCGGGCGGGCAGCCAGGCACGTAGCAATCAACTTTAACAATCTGGTTGGCCGGGTATACCTTGTCGAGCAGTGCGGGGACGCCGGGCGCAACCGGGATCTTTCCCTTGTAAGTGCTGGGAGTATCTATGTAGGCGCGCTTGAGCACATCCTCCTTATCCAGCGTATTACGCATGGCGCAGACACCGCCGAAGCAGGCGCAATCGCCCAGGGCCATCAATATCTTGCAGTTGTGGCGCAGCTCTTCGATGACTTCCTTTTCCTCTTCGTTGCCCACGGAACCCTCGACAATGCCGACGTCGACCGGGGTGAAGCCCTTGATATCGGTTATGGGGCTCCTGCGGAACTCCACCAGCTTGGACAGATCGATTATAAATTCATCGACATCGAGGAATGACATGTGACAACCTGCACATGATTCCAGCCATACCGTCGCTACTTTAACTTTTGCCATCTGTTCACTCCTTAACGGGCGTTTATTTTTTCAGGTGCCTGGCAACTTCCTTGAGGGTATCGGCATCTGTCTTGATCCCTTCGTTTGCTTTGACCATGGGTGCGGTCTTCTTGCTGATGCCGTCGATAGTTGTATAGCTGCCTTTGCTTTCTGTCCATAGCAGTGAGGGAAGGACAACATCCGCCTTCTCCGTAATCGGTGAGCGGTAGCTGGCCTGTACGACCGCGAATTCTACTCCTTTCATGCTGTCAGCCAGCGCCTGTGAATCTGCCAGGTCATCGGCCAGCAGCAGGTAAAGCCCCCTGGCCTTGCCTTTGGCTATGTCTGCGGTGACTGAACCGCTGGCATTGGCCAGGCCCAGGTCCCACGCACCCCGGCTGTTGCTATAGCGCTTGAGGGAGATGACCCTTGGTTTCTCACCTGTGAGAGCAGCGAGGTTCAATATTGTCGCAACCAGCGCGGCATCTTTATACTGCAGGATGCCGTTGCCATATATGATAACGCCGTTTTTAGATCCGGCCAAAATCCCCCCTGCTTTCACCATGTCGTGCATATCGATGCCGAGGTCATTGCTGGCCATCTTGACATCTGTTTCCTTGAATGAGGCCGCGTATTTTTCCTTGCTGCCCTTTGCACCGGCAGGAAGATGATCCAGTACGGACCGGCCCAGCGCCTTGATCACAATTTCCTTTTTGCCCTCGGGCGGTTTGAGCCAGACCGCAGCACGGAATGTGAAGGGATTGCGCAGCGGGTCGATCACGACTAACTGGGCATTGTTTTTTAACGCGGCGCGCATAACATAAGAGCCGATTACGGGGTGTGTCCTGGTGGGATGCGCCCCGATTACCACGATGCAGTCGGCCGCCAGGATGTCCTCGAGCTTTGCTTCCATATCAAGGCCGGCCTTGCTGTCGAATTTCACCATACCTTGTGAAACGGTACGGCAGTCATCGCCGTCGAGGGTATCCACCATTTTGCTGCCGAGTTTATCCATCAGGTCGGCGAAGGCTTTGAGTGCTTCCGAGTTGGCCTTGCCAGAAGCCAACCCGGCCACGGAGGCGCCGAGCTTCTTCGACATGGCTTCAAAAGCTTCTTCATAGGAGCAGCTCACAAGCTGTCCCTTGTTATTGCGTTTTAACGGGGTGGTGATCCTGTCGGCCGCTTCGTAAAGGGGCTCGAACCTGCCAATCTCGCAGAGAAGGCCGCGGGGCTTGGTCATGTCGGGGCTGTCGATCCTGACTAACCGGTTGTTTTTCACCAGGCCGTTGATATTGCATCCTACGCCGCAGATTGCACAGGTGGATTCGACTGAAGTGCACTCTGATGGCTTGCCCCTGTAGGCGCTGATCTTGGAGAAGATAGCCCCGGTGGGACATGACTGGAAGCAACCGCCGCAGGAGATGCAGGATGATTCGCCCAGCGGCTGGTTGATGTCGGCGCAGACATTGGTCTTCCATCCGCGTTTGCCGAAATCCAGGGCATGTGCGCCCGTGATCTCGTCGCAGGTACGTATGCACCTTCCGCAGAGTATGCAGCGGTTGTGGTCCAGCACGATGTCGGGATGGGATGAGTCGGTGGTCTGGTTGGGCCAGGAGTACTGGTAACGGGCATTGTCCATCTGGTATTTGTAGGCCAGGTTCTGCAGTTCGCAGTCGCCGGTGGCCACGCAGTATGCGCACAGGTGGTTGCGCTCCGTGAACAGCAATTCAAGCACCAGCCTGCGGTATTTCTCAAGCTTCTCAGTGCTTGTTGTCACCACTATACCGTCACGTGCAGGATAAGCGCAGGCAGGTACAGGTTTTCTTTCCTTTTCAACTTCAACCAGGCACAACCTGCAGGCGCCGATGTCTGTAAGTCCCTTGTAATGGCACAAAGTCGGCAGGTCGATGCTGTTTGCCTGGCAGACGTCCAGGACCGTGTCGCCCTGCTTTCCTTTAACTTGTTTCCCGTTAATGGTTAATGTTATTTCACTCATTTGCCTATCTCCTATCCAATATCGCATCTAAGGCATCTGCTGCATTCTTCACGGGCCTCTTTGGCCGTGTAATTCAGGACTACCTCTTTCACGGTCGTTATCCTGTCTGCCGGGCGGATCTCTGCGATGCGCACCCTGGCGCGCTCGGCGGTTTCGGCATCGGTCGGGGGCACATTGGCGTACTCAAAGGTCTCGGCATCCTGCCGGTCCACCATCGGGCCCGGGTCTTTGCCGGAGAGGAACCTCTTGATCGATGAGGCCGCCCTCTGCCCTGAAGCTATGGCCTCGATAACGGTCCACGGGCCGGTGAAGGCGTCGCCGCCGACAAACACACCTTTCTGGTCGGTGGCAAGGGTCCGTTTGTCGGCCACCAGGACTCCGCCCCGGGCGGTCTTTACGCTGCCAAGCTTGATCGATTCCGTGTCCGGCCTCTGGCCGATGGCCTCGATCAGCATGTCGACTTCGATCGTGTATTCCGAGCCGGCGATGGGTTTGGGTGAGCGCCTGCCGCTCTTGTCGAAGTCTCCCAGCGCCATCTTGTTGCACTCGATAGCGGCCACTTTGCCGCCATTGCCGACGACCTTGACCGGTGCGGTCAGTACGTGCAGCTTGATGCCCTCTTCCTCGGCAGCCAGTATCTCTTCCTCCTCGGCGGGCATGTCGGCCTTTTCCCTGCGGTAGACGATGTGGACTTCCCCGGCGCCCTTGCGTAGGGCGACCCTGGCGGCGTCGATGGCGGAGTTGCCTCCACCTACAACAGCCACTTTCTTGCCGATTTTAATCTCTTTGCCCAGGTTGATGTTGCGCAGGAAATCGATGGCATCGTAAACGCCCTCGAGTTCCTCGCCCGGGATGCCCATCTTGTCGCCCTTGTGGGCGCCGATGCCCACGAATACGGCTTTGAACCCGTCTTTGAACAGGGCGTCGATATCCTTGACCGGGCTGTTGAGCTTTATCTCGATGCCCAGTTTCTTTATATTGTCGATCTCTTTATTGAGTATGTCCTTGGGCAGCCTGTACTCGGGTATGCCCACCGCCAGCATGCCGCCGGCTACGGGCAACGCTTCAAAGATGGTTACCTTGTAACCTTCCACCGCCAGGTCCCATGCGGCAGCCAGGCCGGCGGGCCCGGCGCCTATGACGGCTACCTTCTCAACTTTGGCGGCCTTTATGGCAGGTGTGTAAGACAGGCCGTGCTCGTAAGCGTAATCAGAGGCATACCTCTTGAGGTGCCTGATGGAAATTGCCTCATCTACCTGTCCCCTGCGGCATTTCCTCTCGCATGGATGCGGGCAAACGCGGCCGACTGACATCGGCAACGGGAGCCTCTGCATGATCAGTTTATAAGCCTCAGCAGGCTTGTCGCTCTTGATCAGTGAAATGTAACCGGGGACATCCAGCCCGACCGGGCAGGTATGCTGGCAGGGCGCTCTGAAGAGGGCCTGGCACATGGCAGCCGGACATTTCTTGTCGATGATGTGCGCTTCATATTCTTCCCTGAAATGCCTGAGGGTTGAAAGTGCGGGATTGGGAGCAGTCTGTCCGAGTGCACAGAGACATGCATTCTGCATCATCTCGGAAAGCTCTTCGAGTGTATCGATATCCTCCATGGCACCTTTGCCATCTGTGATCTTGGTCAGAATTGCTAAAACCTTGGGGATACCGGCACGGCAGGGCACGCATTTACCGCATGATTCATCTCTGCAGAATCCGAGGAACATCTTGGCAATATCAACCATGCAGTTGTCTTCATCCATAACCACCACGCCGCCCGATCCCATGATCGCGCCTAAGGCAGTAACGGATTCGTACTCAACAGGTACATTAACGTGCTGAATGGGAATAACGCCGCCTGACGGGCCGCCTAATTGAGTAGCCTTGTATTTTTTACCCCCGGGAATGCCGCCGCCGAGATCAAATACAATTTTACCCAGGCTGGTGCCCAGCGGAACCTCCACAAGGCCAACATTATTAACCTTACCCACGAGACTGAAGGTCTTGGTGCCTGTACATTTTTCAGTGCCGACGCTGGCGAACCAATCGGCGCCCTCGCGGATAATCCTGGGTATATATGACCATGTTTCAACATTATTGAGAGCAGAAGGTTTTCCGAAAAGGCCCTTATCAGAGGGGAAAGGTGGCCTCTGCTTCGGCATACCGCGTTTGCCTTCAACAGAGGTCATCAGGGCTGTTTCTTCTCCGCAGACAAAGGCGCCTGCGCCGGGGAATATATCGAGGTTAAACTCGAAATCGGTCCCCATGATTTTCTTGCCGAGGAATCCGTACTCTCTGGCCTGCTTGATGGCTGCGGCCAGCGTTTCAATTGCCAGCGGGTACTCGGCCCGTATATAGGCAAACCCTTCCTTCACATTTTCAACCGCATAAGCGCCCAGGGCCATCCCTTCAATAATTGAGTGAGGATTGCCTTCCAGCACTGCACGGTTCATATAAGCGCCGGGGTCGCCCTCGTCGCCGTTGCAGAGAAGATACTTGACGTTACCCGGCGATTTCTTGAGAAATCCCCACTTTGTTGCGGTCGGGAAGCCCGCACCACCTCTGCCGCGTATATTTGCTTTCTTTACCTCATCCAATACGTCATCTGGCTTCATTTTAAACAATGCTTTGGCTAGAGCCTCATAACCACCGCGCCCGATGTACTCTTCAATATTGTAAGGATCGATAAGTACGTTATTGTGCAGGATGCGAAGCTCCTGTTCAGCCAGGAAGCCGATTTTCAACCTTTCGGGTATGGCTTTGTTAGTCACAGGATCGTGATAGACCAATCTATCTACGATCTGCCCCTTAATAATATGTTTTTCTACGATCTCCTCAACGTCTTCCGGTTTGACCCTTACATAGAGGATATCGCCCGGGTTTACGATGACTGTCGGGCCCATTTCGCAGGGGCCGAGACAGCCGGTCCTAACGATAGTAACCTTACTGCCCATGCCCTTTTTCTTGAGCAGCTCTTCAAATTTTTCGGTTACCTTGTCACCGCCGGCAGCGGTACAACCGGCACCTCTACATTGCTGAATGCAGATTTCCGGAGATGTCTTGAATGCGGAAAAATCCCTATTTTCGCGGACTTTTAAGGTTGGTGCAATTTTCTTCTGAAGTTTGATTAATTCATCATATGAGGTTAATTTTTGCACTTCATTTGCCTCCTACTGATACATGCCCAGGATGTCTTTAACCTGGCCCGGTTTAACTTTGCGGTGGATGTCGTCGCCGATGGCGAGGACCGGTGCGAGGCCGCAGCAACCAAGGCAGCGAACGATCTCAAGGGAGAATTTGCCGTCCGGGGTGATCCCCTCAGGTTCAAGCCCGAATTCTTTCTTGAGCAGATCGAGTATTTGTTGTCCTCCCTTCACGTAGCAGGCGGTGCCGAGGCAGACCTGTATGACGTGCCGGCCTTTGGGTTGCATGGTGAAGAAACTGTAGAAAGTGACGACGCCGTGCAGTTCGCTCAGGGGGATCTTGAGGTCCCGTGAGATCGTCTTGAGCACGGTTGGAGGCAGGTAGCCGACGATACCCTGCGCCTGCTGAAGGACGCGGATGGGTGCGCCTGCCTGGCCGCCCGTATCATCGATTATCCCCTGGATGCTCTGGAAGGCCCTGCCGGCGAAGCCTCTCCCGGCGTCAGTGGTGGTTGCTGGGGCTGCCTTTTGCTTTGCCATAAAAATCCTCCTAACTCAGGAAATATCCGTAAAAAAATGGAATAAAGTCAAACGACCCTATTCCACTGGTGAGACTGTACAGTCTGCCTGCCCAACCGACTGCGAATTCTATAACTTTTAAAAGTTAAAGTCAATGCCCGGCCAGCCTTTCGAGCGACTTGAGTGAACTGTCTATGCCGCGGCCGAAAAGCTTCAGCACGATAGGTTCTCCGCCGCCGTATTTTTTATAGACCCGGCATACCTGGCAGATGCTGGTATCATTGCCGGTCTCCCCGTAATCGTCCAGCTTGCAATACGTCCCCTCTATCTGCCAGCAGGGGGTGAACTGGTACCTTGTGGCGGGGCACTCATCCCTGATCATGGCAGGGCAATGACACATCTCCCAGCAGGGGGTCCTGCTGTCCCAGTAATTGGTCTGCTCGACGGCGTCTGCCGCCGGCGCCCGCTCTATCTTCTCCGCCATTGTAACAATCTAATACCAAAAGGGCCGTTTTCCATCCGTCTCAAAGCTTAAAATACATAAGCATTTATGCTGAAAGGGAAAGCGCCGCGGCTTGAATAGTATATTTATAGTGTATATAATCACACTCTAAGGGGATATGGTAAATGGAGAAAGTGAGGATACTTCTGGCCGAAGATCACAAGGTTGTCAGGGAAGGGACCCGGCGCCTGCTGGAGTCGCAGGCGGATTTTGAAGTGGTTGGCGAGGCCAGCGACGGGATCGAGGCGGTGGAACTGGCTAAAAAACTCAGGCCGGCCATAATCATCATGGACGTTTCCATGCCGCGCTTGAACGGGATCGAGGCCACCAAGCAGGTCAAGGCCATATATCCCAACACGGCCATCCTGGTACTGACCGGTTACGACGACGACGAATATGTTTTCGCCCTCCTGGAGGCGGGCGCCGCCGGCTACCTGCTCAAGGAATCAAGTGGCGAGGAACTGATAGATGCCATACGCCAGGTAATGACGGGCGAACCGGTGCTGCATCCCAGGATAATGAAAAAAGTGCTCAACCGGCTGAGGTCGCCTGTTGAAGAGCAGGTTGTGCAGAAGCCGGGCGACGTATTGAGCGACAGGGAGATGGAGGTGCTCAGGCTGGCGGCCAAGGGCATGAGCAACATGGAGATAGCCGACAGCCTGACATTGAGCGTGCGGACGGTCCAGACGCACCTGCGCAGCATATTCAACAAGCTGGGAGTGGGTTCACGCTCAGAGGCTATAGTATACGGGTTGAAGAAAGGCTGGCTCACGCTGGAGGAGCTGCCCTAATAAATTATTACAGCAGGGATATTCAATACCCGGCAGAAGCCCACTTAACATGAGATTTCCGCATAAAATCTGGTCGAACTACCACTTCTGGATCATCATCGCGCTGTTCGCTGCCGTAACCTTATTTCTCTACCGTGATGTTATCTGGGCTGGCGGTTTCAAGTCGGACGTCTTCCTTTTCAACCTCAGCCGCCACACCATCGAGCGCAATTTGTTCCTGCTTATCGCCCTCTATACGGGGTTCGTCTTCGGCATATTGCCCACGCTCATAGTCATCTGCGCCTCCCTGGCCGTGATGCTGCCGCAGGCGCTGTTTTATTCTGTCAACCGCAGCGACGCCATACTTGAAGTGATACTCGTCACCATAGCCGGCCTCGTATTCCTTTACTGGATACGCATCAAGGAGAACGACGACAGGCGCTATAAAAAAGCGGTAAATGCGCTGGAGAACACACAGGAGCAGCTGCAGGCCAGGATACGCGAGGCACGGGCCAATGCCAGGAGGCTGGCAACGCTCAACACCATATCCAACGCCCTCAGCCAGTACCTCGAGCCGGCCAAGGTCATCGAGACGGCCGTGGAGATGGTGGGGGAGGTCATGGAGGTTGAGGTCATACTGGTTTACACCATTGAGCCGAGGCAGAACGACATGATCCTGACAGCCTATGAAGGGATCTCACCGGAGAGTGCAGCGGAACTCGACCATGTAAAAGTCGGTGAAGGCTTTAACGGGGAGGTAGCGGCCACGGGCGAGGTCATGCTGGTGCCCGATGCTTCGAGCGATCCCAGGTTGACGCGTGCAGCGGTCATACGCAATAAAATCCACCCCATGCTGATAGTGCCCATGAAGTCCAAGGGAGAGGTGATAGGCACGCTCTGCGTGGGGATGCGGCGTCCGCGCAGCTTCCTTCCCGACGAGATCGACCTGCTCAGCACCATAGCCGGCCAGATAGCCTCGGCCCTCACCAACGCCAAGCTGTACGCGGAAGCCAGGGAGATCGCCGACCAGTTCTACAAATCGGCCAGGGACTACAGGAACCTGTTTGAAAACGCCCATGACGCCATCTGGTTCCAGGACCTGGACGGCAAGATATTAGCCGGCAACCGCGCGACGTTGATGATCTCGGGTTACCCGGTGGACGAACTCATAGGCAGGAACGTAAAAGAGTTCATGGACGAGGGGATGCTCAAGCTGGGCAGGGAAGTGGGCAAGAAATTGCTCAACGGCGAACCTTTTAACCAGCCCTACGAACAGCAGACTGTGACCAGGGACGGTATCAGGAGGACTCTGACCCTGACCACCATACTGATGACCGTGGACGACAAGCCGGTGGGTTTTCAGCATATAGCGCGGGACGTCTCGGAGGAGCGGCGCATGCAGAAGAACCTGCGCTACTACTTGAACCAGATCACGCGGGCCCAGGAAGAGGAGCGCAAGAGGATATCGCGCGAACTGCACGATGACACCGCCCAGGCCCTCTTCGCCATATCCAGGCAGATGGATAATTTTATGCGTGATAACGTTGGCCTTTCCCAGCAGCAAAGGATCTCCCTGCAGGATATCCGCCAGAGGATAGGCGTTACGCTCCAGGGTATCAGGAGGTTCAGCCAGGACCTGCGGCCCTCCATCATCGACGACCTGGGTTTATTGCCGGCCGTTCAATGGCTGATCAAGCAGAAGTCGGAGGACAGCGGCATCGACATCTCCCTTAAGATAACCGGCAAGGAGCAGAGGCTGCTGCCCGAGATGGAACTCATCCTCTTCAGGATCATCCAGGAGGCGCTCAACAACATAGGCAAGCACGCCGCAGCCACCAGGGCAGAGGTCAACCTTGCATTCGCCGATTCGCAGCTTACCGTAGCCATCAGGGACAATGGTAAGGGGTTCGACCTGCCAGATGCCGTGGGTGACTTGTCGAACAGCGGCAAGCTCGGCCTGGTTGGCATGCACGAAAGGGTTTCGCTGCTGGGGGGGACGCTGACCATCCAGTCCAAACCTGGCCAGGGGACGGCGGTGGACCTGAGCATCCCGCTGGGCATTTAAGCCGGCCGGCAGGTCAGAGGTTATCCAGGTAGTCGGATACCTCGTCCTGCGCCAGTATCCTGGTGGACTTGTCCTGGAAGAGGTCGACAGCCTCCGTGGGCAGGTTGTTCAGAACGACGGCGATGGGCAGGCGGTTATCCAGCTTGCGTATCTTCTTGAGCTCCTCGATTTCCTCGTCGCTGGGGAAATAAACCAGCACTGCCTTAGGTTCGCTCAGCAGGAAGGTGTGCATGAAGTCTTTGGAGGCCTCGGTGGTGAATACCTTGTAGCCCTTGCTCTCAAGCCCCGCAATCACGCCGCGCTGGTATTCGCCGTCTTTGCTGAAGATCAGCAGTGTCCGCAGCAGGACGTTCATCCTAGCTATGATGTGGTCTAGCTTGGCCTCGCCCTCCACGTTGAATTTTTTTACATAGGGTATGCCGTAATACATGATCTCGACCAGTTTGCCGGTTTCCTTGAGGGTGGAGGCTCCCATGGCCACGATGGGCTTGGACTTGTCCATGCAAGCCTGCAGCACCTCTTCAATGCCGCCCGGCAGGTCCACGTCAATAATGCAGGCATCGATGTCGTATTGAGTGATCTGCTCCAGCGCGGTTTCACGGGATTCGGCGGGGTAGAGGGCGTAGTCTGAATCGAGCAGTGCGCGTCCCAGCATGCTCATGAATTTGGCATTGCTGTCGGCGATGACGATCCTGAAACCCATTATTTAATTATAATGTGTCCACGGCTGTATGGGAAACCTGCTCCGTAGCGGGGAAACAACTTTATGGCCCGGCCGGTTAATAATAGAAGGTAATGTGATAATATAATTGGCTTATGACCGTAAATAGATTGGTCCGTAAACTAGCCGTTTTATACACACTCGCTGCCATGTGTTGTGCGGGATTGGCCGCATCGTGCAGCTTTTCGCCCTGCATGGATGAAGCGCAAAAGCTCTTTCCCGCTGTGGTCAGCATAGAGGCCGGTGATCAACTGGGCTCCGGCGTAATCGTGCATAAATCGGGTTACGTGCTGACAAGCCGGCATGTAGTGGGCGCTGAGAAAACGGCCTACGTGACCCTCAACAGCGGGGAGAAATACACAGGCAGCGTGCTGGCAACCGACCAGGCGAGGGACCTGGCACTTATCCAGATAGCGGGCGGGAAGGGGGAATTCGATTGTGCCAACCTGGGCAACCCGGACGAGTCGGACGGCCTCCAGACCGGCGACACCATAGCCGTAGCCGGCTACCCGGCATATGCCGGTACGGGGTCGCCCACTGTGACCCTGGGTGTTGTATGTGCCTTTCCGGCCATGGAATCTGTCCGTTTCATACAGTCCAGCGCGCAGGTCTACCCGGGCAGCAGCGGCGGTCCCATGATCAACTGTTTCGGCGAGGTCATCGGCATCGTTAACAGCAAGTACACAAATATGGGGAACGCCTGTTCCACGTTTGCCACGGCCATAGATGAGTCCTCCGGATTGATGAGATTGGCGAACGGCACGGGCGATGCGGAGGGAAGCCCTGCGGTTGCACACGCCGCCGCGCAGAAGGTGGTTACGGGTACCTGTCCCAATGTGGGTTGCGTGGCTCCCGCTTTTAAATTGAACGACCTGGATGGCAAACCGGTTTTCCTGGAGTCGTTCAAGGGCAGGAAGGTGCTGCTGTTTTTTACCGGTCCCTCCTGTCCCGGATGTGAACAACTGATGCAATGTATCTCACAGGTGTATGATTCCTGGCCCCGGGACCAACTGGAGGTGCTGGTAGTCGTAAGCGGGGAGAATGAAAACTCGGTACGTGACTGGGCCTCGGCAAACGGGGTAAGGGGCAGGGTATTGTCCGATCCCGACGGGCAGGTGGCGGCCTTGTACAAGCCGTCGAGCCTGCCGGCCACGTATTTTATCAATACCTATGGCGAGATAAAGATTAAGAGGGCAGGACTATGGGATAATTGTGCGGCGGGCATCGATGGGTTATTGAAGCTATATTGATTTATGTGGTGCAGGTGTTGACATGAAGTGTTGCCTATCGTACAATACGATTGGCATTTAACTAAAAGTGAAAATACAGGAGGATATTGTGAGAAAATTCTTGCCTTTGGTTTTGGCGCTGGTGATTATGGCGCCGCTTTCCATGATACCATCTGCAGTGCAGGGTTTTTCTAATGCAGTGGTTACAACTGAGCCTGCAACAAAAGTAGGTGTCACGGATGCTACTCTGAACGGCGTGGTTGATATGGGTGCTTGCTGCTCGGTGGAGGTCTATTTCCAATATGGAGAGGAACCGAATGCTCTTGATATGTCTACCGATCCAATAGTGTTTAGCGACGGTTGCCCGCTTGATCGTAAGGGAACTGTGAGCCATAGTTTTTCTGCTCATGTTACAAATCTTCGCCCGTGCGCAACATACTATGCCCGCGCCGTATATATTGGATGTGCAGCCAGTTTGCCCGGCAATAAAATTGTCGCTGGTTTAGGCGTGGACCCGGTAACGCTACCGTCGATGTTGAATGTAGCGGTCAATTTGAATCCTGTAATTACGTTTACTACACTTTGCCCGCCCACTAACAACTCACATGGCAGTGCCGGGTACGGCGTGACCATGGGTTCAACCATCAGGCCTTTCCTGCCCCCCATGTTTGAGATACCAAGTGCCACCGTATCGGCTACCAAGGCATCTCCCGGCGAGCAGGTTGAAGTGACCGCCACTATCACCAACAAGGGCGGCTCCAACGGCACCACCAAGGTGATACTGTACGTCAACGGCCAGGAAGCGGATTCGAAGGGGATCGCCCTCGCCAGCGGACAGTCCACCCCGGTCAGCTTCAAGGTCAGCAGGAACGACCCCGGCACATACCAGGTGTATGTCAATGGCACCTCTGCCGGGTCATTCACGGTTGACCTGTTCAACAGCAATGACATGTTGATCTACGCTTCGGTGGCGCTCTTTGTTATCAGCATGATCGGGCTGCTGTACTACCTCATGAAGCGCAGGACTACTGCATAACCTCACAATAAATCTTTAGCATAACGAAGTGGGCGCATCGAAGGATGCGTCCACTTTTATTTTGAAATAGGTTTCCCCTGTATTCAGGATGTTCCATGGTGAAGGCAATCTAGCATTGACACGGAGAATTCCCTATCGTAATATGGGAGTGATATTTAGCCCGGATAATAATTCAGGAGGTTATTGTGAGAAAGTTTTTACCATTGGTATTGGCCCTTGTGCTGATAGCACCGTTGTCGCTTGTGTCCTATGCAGTACAGGCCTATATCCCAACTACGGTGACAACCCTTCCGGCAACTGAAGTTAAAGTTACCACTGCTACGCTTAATGGTACGATTTCAATAGATGACAATTGTCGCGAAGGCCAAATTTATTTTGAATATGGGACCAGTCCCAATGACCTCGGCACCTCTGTTTTTGTAGATGATTTTGATCATAATCAGGCTATCACAGAGAATTTTTATGCTAATTTGGACGGCCTGCGACCGTGCACTACTTACTATGCCCGTGCAGTGGTTGTATGTAATAAGGTAGGCATGCTTCCGGAAAATAAGGTTCTCGCCGGCTTCGGCCTGGACCCGGTGACCCTGCCGGCACAATTATTTGCAAGGGACTTCAATATCACGGGTGAGGTTATATCATTCAGGACTCTTTGCCCGCCGGTTAACGACACCAGCAGCAGCGGCGGAGGCGTGACCATGGGTTCAACCATCAGGCCTTTCCTGCCGCCGATGTTCGAGATACCCAGTGCCACCGTATCAGCGACCAAGGCATCTCCCGGAGAGCAGGTTGAAGTGATCGCCACTATCACCAACAAGGGCGGCTCCAACGGCACCACCAAGGTGATACTGTATGTCAACGGCCAGGAAGCAGATTCAAAGGGGATCGCCCTTGCCAGCGGGCAATCCACCCCGATAAGCTTCAAGGTCAGCAGGAACGACCCCGGCACCTACCAGGTGTACGTCAACGGCACCTCGGCCGGGACATTCACGGTTGACCTGTTCAACAGCAATGACATGCTGATCTACGCTTCGGTGGCGCTCTTTGTCATCGGCATGATCGGGCTGCTGTACTACCTCATGAAGCGCAGGACAACTGCATAACCTCACAATAAATCTTTAGCATAACAGAGTGGGCGTATCGTGGGATGCGTCCACTTTTATTTTGAATTCAGTTTCCTTTGTATTCAGGATGTTAAATGGTGAAGTCAATCCAGCATGATTGACATGGAGAATTCCCTATCGTACAATACGAGTGTTATTTAACTAATAGATTTCAGGAGGATATTGTGAGAAAGTTCTTGCCTTTGGTTCTGGCGTTTGTGCTTGTGGCGCCGTTGTCCCTGTTACCTTTTGCTGCGCAAGGTAATTACGATAATGCAGCAGTTACAACTGAGCCTGCAACAAACGTAGGTGTAACTGATGCTACTCTGAACGGCGTGGTTGATATGGGAAATTGCAAAGGCGTTATTGTCTATTTTGAGTATGGAATGGATCCGAACTCACTTGATCAGACTACCTATAATGAAACTTTTAGTTCTAACGACCCAGGAGAAATTCATAATTTTTCTGCTGTTGTTACAAACCTTCGCCCATGCACAACATACTACGCCAGGGCTATGCTAATTGGCCGCTGTGTGACTGGATTAACAGGCAGTAAATGTGTTGCTGGTTTAGGTTTGGATCCGGTAACACTACCATCGATGTTGAATGTGGCGGTCAATTTGAATCCTGTAATTACGTTTACTACATTTTGCCCGCCCTCTAACAACTCACATGGCAGCGCTGGGTACGGCGTGACCATGGGTTCAACCATCAGGCCTTTCCTGCCCCCCATGTTTGAGATACCAAGTGCCACCGTATCGGCGACCAAGGCATCTCCCGGTGAGCAGGTTGAAGTGATCGCCACTATCACCAACAAGGGCGGCTCCAACGGCACCACCAAGGTGATACTGTATGTCAACGGCCAGGAAGCAGATTCAAAGGGGATCGCCCTTGCCAGCGGGCAATCCACCCCGATAAGCTTCAAG
>Ga0247841_10004437_pt1 | contig 24105 bp, 18 predicted proteins | sample LaCruzMarch2015__2_FD_192410 | JGI IMG/M metagenome (GOLD analysis project Ga0247841, IMG submission 192410) | Freshwater microbial communities from meromictic Lake La Cruz, Castile-La Mancha, Spain - LaCruzMarch2015_18m | ecosystem: Environmental > Aquatic > Freshwater > Lake | place: Spain... | reverse complement strand
ACTGAATCTTGGCAGGTTTGCGAAGGCAAAAATGCTTAGATTCAGTTATACTAAACGTTTGAGTTTGCAAGGATATTGAGCGAAGTCGAAATATTGCAAACTCAAACAGCCGAAGTATAACCCCGGATATTATAAATTTTTAACAAGCCAATTATTTTTTTATTTTTATCAGAAAAAATATTAATTTTATCCTATTAAAACCTATAAACATATCAGATATGAAACATTTTTCTACTTTCCTTAGAAGCGCAGCAATAACCTTAATCATTTTGGCTAATGCTGCTATACTTAGGGCGCAGTTTATCACTTTTGACATTGACAGCGCTATAGCGACCTGTATTACCGAAATCAATGATTCATCTTTGTTTGCGGGGTACTTTACCGATATAACAGGACACAATGCCGGATTTTATTACGATGGCAACGATACATTGCTTATTCAATTTCCGGGCGCTGTTAATACATGGGTTTACGGATTGAATAATCTCGGCGACTTTGTCGGCGCATATAATACTACCGGTAATAGCGGCGATAACCAGGGATTTTTATATTCTCATATAGATTCTTCTTATACTGATGTTACTTCTTCATGGCTGAACAGCTCGAGTATTTCCAATAGGAAAGCTACAGGTATCAACGATAACGGCACTATTGTAGGTGATTATACGACGAATCAACCGGGACATTATATATTTACAATCACCAATGGCGTCCAGCAAAGCGGCATACGGTATAACAATTCCACAACTTTACCTTATGACCCAACGTATGGCAATGATATTAATAACCATGACATGATTCCGGGATTTTATATTGACGCCCCTTATTATTACGGATTCCTATGGGATAAAGACCCTAACAATCACGCATGGCAAGACATGATCTGTGGCTTTAAAACCCGACCATATGGAATCAATAACCATAACGAAGTAGTTGGTGATTTCAGTAATACGCGATCTTTTAAATACGCTTCCGGAGTCGGATTTGAGGAAATAAAAGTGGATGGCATTACCGAAATTCATGCACAAGATATTAATGATACCGGTAAAGTTGCCGGATATTATGTGGATTCGGTGGGTGTTACGCATGGGTTTATTATTGCCGGCTACGATATTGGTTTGAGACCAAACCCGGATGGATGGTATTTTACAAATAGATCGGACACTATTTGGCCGCCGTCGTGGTATAACCAATTTAATTATGCAAATGATCCATATTTGGGCGGCGCTGCACCATTTAACAACAAAGTTATTGATGTTAACGGTGTTTTGTGGACGATACCTTCCCAATTTTTTCCCGATTGGCCTTTATTTGTGGAAACATTTGGAGTAGATTCCTGTTATATACGAAATCCTGTAACAAATATACTTTCTGTCAGAACCCGTGCATTAAATAAATGGAAATATGAAATTGGTCGGTGGAATTGGGGCGGATCATGTTATGGTTTTGCGGCTACTTCATTGCTCGCTTATGATAACATGGCTCAATTCATCAGCAATTTTTGTTATCCAGGTCATACATATCCAGCCAATTTATATTCATTTCCTATTAATTACGATAATCGGAGAACCATTAATAAACTTATGATATCCCAATGGGATAAAGACAGGATAACAAATATAAGAAATAATATGAATACCAAAACACCGAATGAAACATTATCCGAGTTAAAAAAAATGATGCTGAATACCGACAGAAAAACATACTGCATCTTACAGCTTTTTAACCAAAACCCAGGTGGTGGAGGTCATGCAGTAACTCCATATAAAATTGTTGCTGACTCTTTAGACCACAATATTGAATATATTTATGTATATGATAATAATTATCCGAACAAAACCGACAGAATATTTACGATTGATAAAATCAATGATGCATGGTACTATTCTACCAGCGTTAATGCCGGAAGTGCTGCCAATCAGTGGGGGGGGCCCAATGCGCAGCAAGGTTTGTTGCTCTCATTACCTATTAGTACTTTTTACGTCACTCCGCAATTGCCTAAAAAAACGATAAATTATCAACCGATGTCGGGTAGCAGATCAGGTAGCCTTGATATATTCTGCAACCCTTACTCAGACATTGTCATCAAAGATGCAGCAAATGACTCTACAGGCAATGTCAATGGAGTTTTATTCAGTCATATTCCAAATATGTCTTATATAATGCAAGACCTTACTCCACCTAATTTTTATTCCGGCGACGATCAGTCATATACTATCCGTATGTGCAAGTTCGATAGCAGTGGAACGCATTTGTTTCTGTCAAACGACACAAAATCATTCAGCTATTTTCGCTCAGGAGTTGACAGTATGCAAAACGATGTAATTTTATATAATAATAATTTTTTATTCATTAATCCTGATAATACTGCAAAAACGATTACAGTAGAATCAGTTTTATCCGGCTCTGCTGATGAAAAAACATATCAGTTGTCGAATTGCAGCATCGCACCTCAGGATTCTATTATATTCGATTATGCAAATCAGGATGAATTAACTGTTACTAACAAAGGCGCTACAAAATCTTACACGCTTTATCTGCGAGGCGTTTCAAACAACGGAGAACAGATATTTCAGCATGACAGCATTCCGCTTGCCGCTAACACTATGCATACGATAGTGGCTGAATGGGATAGCCTGCAGAATAACAATGTGATGATATTTGTTGATTATAATATTGACGGCACTATCAACGACACTATCTTTTTCGATAACCAGGCTCTTTCACAAATCGTTGCTGTTCCTTATTACCTGAACATCTCAACCGGCGCTGTTATTGATACCTTCTATGTGACTAATACGGGCGGTACTTCAATGAATTGGACTGCAAGCACGGACGTACCGTGGATTACATTCCCTGCTAATAATTCCGGTACGGATAACGGTTCGGTAAAAATAAATTTTGCAGCAAATACAGGAGCGGCAAGAACAGCTAATGTGATTTTTACTTCGGCAGGAGCCGTTAACAGCCCCGATACGGTAAAAGTGTCGCAGGCAGGAGTGCTATCAGCTCCGGATCGGCCTAATGCATCCGACGGTTTGTACTCAAAGGAAATTCTTGTATCATGGCATCCTGTGAACAATGCGGGCGCATATTTTCTGTACCGCAGCGCACAATACGGCAATAACGGAACATTGCTAAATTCGTTGACAGATACGCTTTATGCCGATACCACAGTAACTACGGGTACTACGTATTATTACAGTATTAAAGCAGCGACCAATATTTCAGGAACCAATATGAGCGGTTTTAGCCAGCAGGACGACGGCTGGACTATGTGCCTTGCGGCTGATTTCAGTATTAGCGGCTTGTGTACAGGCGATACTACTTATTTTACCGATTTATCTGAATGTACGGATTCTGCAACTACTTACAGTTGGGACATCAATAACGACGGAACGGTTGATTATTCTACTCACGGAAATATTTCACATTATTTTAATACTTCCGGAAATTATACTGTAAAACTTACTATTTCCGATAATGCAGGACAAACCACAGATATTATCAAAAACTTTTCTATAACTTCGAAACCATTGATAAATCTTGGAAGTGATACTACTATATGCATGAATCAAAGTGTTACACTCGATGCCGGAAATGGCTATTCCGGTTATTTATGGACAGGAGGTTCCACCGCTTCCACTTTAACGGTTGACTCTGCAAGCATCGGACTCGGAACACATACTATTATTGTTACTGTCAATACGCAAACCGGATGTCCCGCTTCGGATACGATACAGGTTACGATTGACAACTGTTTGCAAGTCATTAACTATTCGCTTGAGCCGGATTTGAAGATTTACCCGAATCCATCGAACGGCAAAGTATTCTTTGCTGTAACGTTAAAAGAACCTTCATCATTGATAACCCATGTCAGCGATGCAATTGGCAATACCGTTTATAATAAGAAATCCGGGAAAATTTCCGCAGGGATGCATACGTTTGAATGGGATACGCGGCTGGATGACGGAACTCTTTGCTCAACTGGCGTTTACTTTGTGGAAATTAAAACTGAAAAATCGAATCAGACTGCAAAGATTATGATTATACGTTGATGGCAGCGTTCCGAATATCTTAATAATTCCCGCTTGAACGCCTGCCTGGCCGACTCGCCTCATCAGCCAGACAGGTTGCGAAGCGGGTAGGCAGGGTATAATGCCGGAAGAGTAGGTGTAATAGTATTCTGAAACTTCAGGAAGGTATTACGGATATCGCATCGGTATCAAATAACAGTTTATTTATAAAGCTTTTTCAGCATCTTGTTCCCAATACTTCTGAAAGCCGCACTGTTCTTGGGAAGTTGATCTTTAATTGCAAATATTAATTCATTTTTCAGGTCGGGTTCTTTCTTTGAAATTTCATAAAGAATCATAAGAGAATATACCTTAACGGCAACCGTTTCGGAAGATGATGATAATGCATCGAAACAAAAATTCAGCAGGATACATAACAGTTGTTCATTTTTAATATCAGTATGGCGTGTGAAAATTTTTAAAAAGCAACGCTTTACTCCGTCTGTTTTATAATTGGTGAAACCATTAATGATTTTACTGTAAAATGGTTTAATCAGTCCGGGCATTTTCGAATCAATTATTTCGATAGCATTGGCAGCTCTTGTGGAATATTGATATTTATTCCAGAAAGCAAGATCAAGGATTTCAGGAATTATTTCAGGCTTTTTCATAGCCACATTGGCAGCGTGAATGGCTGTTTGTTTTCCGCTGTCCGGTATAAGTTCTTCAATATTCATCGTGTTAAATTAAATAAAAAAACAGCTCCGGATTTTCAGAGCTGTTTTATTTAAATGATATAGAATTTAATCTCTTTTAATAGATCTTTTAATATTCCTATCTTTATCACGGAAGTTCACGATCATCGGCATTTGTCCCGGCAGGCTGTGAGTAGCGCAGGAGAAACACGGATCGTAAGCGCGGAAAGCCATTTCCACCATATTTAGTATGCCGTCATCAACAGTTACTCCTTTTTTAATCAGGCCCTGTGCCGCTTTCTTCAGCGACATACAGATTGCTGCATTATTGTTAGTGGTTCCGACAATAATATTTGCTTTTGTTACAATACCTTTTTTATCAGTCCAGTAATGATGTGTGAGTGTTCCACGTTGAGCTTCCACAATGCCAACACCTTCACCGGGAATATTACCAAGTTTTGCACGCAAATCCTTACTCGTTATTTCCGGATCCTGCGCCAATTCAAGACAATGTTCTGCGGAATATAATAATTCTATCAACCGCGCCCAATGCATGGCAAGTGTATTATGAACCGGCTTGCCACCCAATGTCTGGTACATCTTATCATATTCAATTTGTGCAAGGGGGGTAGCCATTCCATCAGAAACATTCAGCCGGGATAGGGGAGTGGCGTGATAAACGCCGGAATCTTTACCCTCAACAAGTCCTTTCCATCCGATTTTTTTCAGGTAAGGAAATTTCAAATAACTCCATGGTTCCACATGTTCTGCAACATAATCACGATATTCAACAGGAGAATATTTGCAATGTTCTTTACCTTCCTGATCAACAACCCTCACTTTGCCGTCATAAAAATTTACTTTGTTGTTCGCATCAACGAGGCCCATAGAATAAAGATTCAGTTTGTATGGCCCGTTAACAATAATGTCAACATACGTTTTATTTGCAAGGACAACATCCCCAAATATCTTTAGTGAGAACTTTGCAAATTCAATAAATCCTTTTGCCTTTGCTTCAATATCTTTACGCTGTTCTTCATTAAGCCCTTTTCTTACGCCACCGGGGATATTCAGCATTACATGAGTCTGGTGCCCGCCTAATAAAGCCTGTATTTCCTGTGCTAAACGACGCTGCTTGATAACTTCGGTTCCTATTTCAACGCCAACTTTACCTATTACGCCGAGAACATTTCTTTCGGCTTTTGGCGCTGTGGGTCCTACAACAAAATCAGGCGCTCCGAGAGCGTAGAAATGTGCAATATGGCTGTGAATAAAATGAGCCATATAAAAAAGTTCCCTGATCTTTTTGGCAGCCGAAGTAGGTTCAACACCAAACACCATGTCAGTAGCCTTTCCTGCAGCCATGTGATGACAGCCGGGGCAAACACCGCATATTTTTGTTACGATTTGTGAAACTTCTTCAACAGGGCGTCCTTCAATAAATTTTTCAAATCCCCTGAGTTCAGGAACCTGAAAGTAAACATTGTCAACATCGCCGTCATCATTCAGGAATATTTCAATTTTACCGTGACCTTCTAAACGTGTTATGGGATCTATCGTATATCTTTTCATTGATCTATTATTTATTTAATAAAACAGGAATACAAATTATTTACAAATTTTTCTTCTGAGAATTGAACCTGGTAAGCTGAAACGATAGAATGTTCCTGCCGGATCTTCTATCTGGTTAATTATTTTATTTATTTCTTCAGGTTCTTTTGCATCAATCATGGTGGCTATTGCCGACATCATTTTGGCGCCAGGATCTTTAGCTTCAGGAGAAGGTCCGTAACAACCGCGACATGGTGCATTTCCTTCGATACAACGAACTCCGCAACCGCTACGGGTAGCGGGACCCATGCATATCACGCCTTGTTCGAGGAAACATGTTTCGCCATCGTCCTGTATTTCCCATGGGCGGTAAAATTTTTTAATGAGTTTGTTATCGGTTTTCTTTCTTTTACATTCATCGCATTGTGCTTTATCTCTGGCGCCGACAACTGAACCTTTCGGAGGCAATTGTGCTCCTGTAACTATAGCCATAAAAACTTCTACAAGTCTTTCGGTCTGCGGAGGGCATCCCGGCAGATAATAATCAACATCTACCACTTGGTTTAATGTTCGCACATCATTATAAAATTTTGGCAGGGTAAGTTTTCCTTCCGGCATATCGTATTCGGTAACAGGAACAACCTTATCAGGATTAACAGTAGATTCACTGTCAAAATATGCTCTGCGAAATATCTCTTCCTTCGTGGTGAAATTGGCAAGTCCTGGAATACCGCCCATGTGTGAACATGAACCATAAGCGACAAGTACTTTTGTCTTTTGACGGAGCAATTTGGCCATGTGTTCGTTTTCGCTGTTGCGTACTGCTCCGTTAAAGAGCGTTACATCAATGAATCCATCAGGCATAGCTTCGACATCAGAATATTTAAAATCCAATGCGATCGGCCAGAATACAAGGTTAGCGTGTTCAACTACTGTAAACAGGGCTTCATGAACATCAAGAACGGAAACACAGCAACCACCGCATGCTGCGCCCCAATATACTGCCAGATTTATTTTAGGTTTATCCATAGTTTTTTTAATATTTCAAATTTTAAAATGCCTGCCTCGTCGGCAGGCAGATAAATTGCATTATTTTTTTATGTTAATGTTTCCATAACTTCTTTTACTGTACAGGGACCAAGTTTTGCAACTGTTGTAGTCATTTCATTAATGAGCTGTGCAAATTGTTTGCCTTCGCTTGCGCTAACCCATTCAAGACGTAAACGATTTTTTTCGATCCCCATCTGCTGAATATATTTTTGCAGCAGATGATATCTTCTCAGGCATTTGTAATTGCCTTCGTGATAATGGCAGTCGCCTGGATGGCATCCGCAGATGAGAACGCCGTCAGCGCCTTCCCTGAAAGCTTTCAGAACAAATGTTGGGTCAACACGCCCTGAACACATCACCCTTATTGAGCGCACATTCGGCGCATACTTCATGCGCGAAGTTCCAGCCAGATCGGCTCCTGTGTATGAACACCAATTGCACAGAAATGCTATAATTGTTGGTTTGTAATCCATATTTTAATTTTTGAATTAAGGATTTTAGATTTTTTAAATTAACATTTAACATTTTACTTCATACATCTTACATTAGCCATTTTTTTAAGCTTCCTCTAGTTCTAATGATAATGACATTGACATTAACCCTTCAATTTGTGAAAGAATCTGTTGATCGGTGAAATGCCTGCTGCGTATAGCTCCTGTCGGACAAGCTGAACCGCATGTGCCGCAACCTTTGCAAAGAATTTCGTTTACAACTGAAACTTTCTTTTCCTCGTTGAAACTGATAGCAGTGTATGGACATACTTTAATGCATGTCTGGCATCCGCAACAGATATCTTCGTTTACAAAAGCTGTGGTTACTTCCACTGTTACGGAACCTTTCGCCATAATACCCATGATACGGGCGGCAGCGGCTCTTGCCTGTGACACGGAATCCGGAATATCCTTCGGACCCTGGCAACCCCCAACGATGTAAACACCATTTGTTGTTGTAGCTACCGGGTCTAACTTAGGATGTTTTTCAATGTAGAATGAATTGCCACACATGCTTATACCAACAGCATGGGCAATTTCTTTTGCATTTTCATGTGCTTCCATTCCTGTCATAAGGACTACCATATCAGCAGGTACTTCTATCGCTTCACCTGACAGCTTTTCATTCATTTCGATGAGCATGCTGTAATCTTTGCCGATGGACTGTTTAATCTTGGGAAGGTCGTTTTGTTGGTCGAACATAAGAAACATAATATTTCTTTTTGAAGTCGCTGTATATAATTCTTCGCAACCTTTACCCATAGACCGCATATCAGCATAAAGCTCATAGATATTTGAAGATGGAAACGCTGACCGGAGCTGGTTTGCATATTTCAACGCTGTAAGGCAGCAGGTTCGCGAGCAATATTCATGATAGTCTTTATTTCTGCTTCCAACGCAATGAATAATTGCAATATTTTTTGGTTCACTTCCGTCTTTCTTTATAATTTTGCCTTTCAGCAGCATTTCTTCCAGCTCAAGTGATGTGATAATATTAGGTATTTTTCCATAACCGTAGTTAGAAATCTTAGACGCATCATCAGGCCTAAGCCCTGTAGCGACAATGATATTTCCGAAAATTAATTTTGCTTCTTTTCCTCCTTTTGGAGTGACGGTAGATTCAAAATTGCCGATGTATCCGAATATTTCTTTTATTTCTGTTTCCAGAAACAACTGTATATTTTTGTTATTTTTAACCTTGTTTATAAGCGGTTTAATCATTTGTTGTGCGCTTGTCATATAAGGGAATGTCAGGTCAATTTTTGCTGCATATCCGCCAAGTGATTTGCTTTTTTCAATAAGATAAACCGTTTTGCCTGCATTGGCAATTTCTAATGCAGCAGTAATTCCTGCAATACCACCGCCAATAATAAGTGTTGAAGGGTTGATATCTACTGTGCGTGCATCAAGAGGTTCGTGGAAATTAACACGGTTGACGGCAGCAGCTACAAGGGCTTTAGCTTTTTTAGTAGCTTCGGTGCGATCAGTGTGTACCCATGAATCCTGTTCACGTATATTTGCCATTTCAAACAGGTATGGGTTAAGTCCTGCTTTTTCAAGCGCTTTTCTGAATGTAAGCTCATGGATTCTGGGTGAGCAGGCAGAAACGACTATGCGGTTCAGCTTATGCTCTTTAATATCTTTAACAATAAGATCCTGTCCGGGATCCGAGCACATATATTTATAGTTCTTGGAGATAACGACATTAGGTAGTTTCCCAATTTCGTTGGTTACGGCTTCTACATCAACCATCTTGGCGATGTTGGTTCCGCACCAGCAGACATATACTCCTATTCTTGGTTTTTCCATTTTTTTACTTTTAATATTTTTTACAATTTGCCTTGACGTTTCAGAGCAGACTTTTTAACATTAGCAAAATATATAGCAAAAGGACGATAAGCGAGATGCGACCATTTTGAGAACGGAACTTCTATCATCAGCATAGGTACCAATACCATCAGATGTATTAAATACGTTATGTAAGTGGCAACCGGCATTCCGTAAATTCTGAAAAAATGTAATAAAATACCGGTAAGAGTAGTTAAGAATAATAGTGTTAAAAAAGTCCAGTCGGTATAATGAGAATATTTACTGTTTTCCCTGGATTTTTTGAGTCTATTATTAATAAAATAAAATATACCTGTAAATAGTCCGATAGTCGCAATATATCCTAATAACCGCTGAGGATGCCATACAGGATGAATAGTATCTGTCTGGAACCATTCAAGAAAAAATACTATCATGGTAAATAGTACCACATAACTTAGCATTAAATACAGATGTAAAAGCCAGTAAGTTTTTGAATTATCGCATTTATTAATTTTATGCTGAGTAAAGAAATTCCACGCAAGCGAGAATATTTCTGTAAAATAAGCATAAAATGGCACTTTTAATGACTTATCTTTAATAATGATTTTCATCCACATATTAAAAATGTTGGTAATTAAAAGAAATGCAAGTAAGGCAGCCATTGCCCAGTCGCCGATATGAATAGTTTTCCACGGTGCTATATTGTTAATCAATACACCCCCATCGTCGCCTATCCATGAACCCTCGCCTGAAGGATAGAACGTATTAGATACATAAAGTACCAGCACCACAAGTGCAAGGACAATTATTGCAGCAATTTCAAAAAGTTTAGATGTATAGATTTTTTTCGCCAGTCCAGTCCAGTCATATACTGAAGTAAGGTAACGGCGAAGCGTCATCATAGTTTCACCCGGATTTGCATTTCTGGGACAAGTAGTGGAACAATCGCCGCAATAATAGCAGAGCCATGGCTCAACGCTTTTTTCGATAGTGTCTTTTAAACCCATTTGAATAGCTCTGTAACCCTTTCTGGGGAATAGAAAGCCTTGTTCCGTAAGAGGACAAACGGCTGTACAATTGCCGCAATGGAAACATTCATTCCATGTGCCTTTACCGAATTTTTCAATTTCTCTGGCAAGAGTTGGATCTACTCTCTGACTCATATTTTTTCCTCCGTTAATGTAAGTTTTTTAACTTTTGATTCTATTTGGGAAAGCGAAAGATCTTTTATGCTTTTATTGATTTTGCCTTTCACTATGCTTTGTAAAACTCTTGATGCAGCAGCAGAAGCTTGTGCAACAGTATCTGGTATATCTTTAGGTCCCTGGCATACACCGGCAATAGAAACTCCGCCAGTAAAAGTGTTTACAGGGTTGCTGGCATTATTTGCTTCCATGAACCAGCCATCTTCTGTTCTTTCTATACCTAACATGTCTGCTAATTTTGCCGAATCTTCGCGTGGTTCCAATCCTACAGCAAGGATAACCATATCAACTTTTTCTTCAAGAAGATTTCCGCCAATAATATCTTCGCTGCGTAACAATAACTGTTTCCCACTTTGTTCGATCTTTGCCGTTCTTCCGCGTATCATGTGAACTCCTTCGTGTTTGATACGTTCGTAAAATTCTTCATATCCTTTTCCGAAAGCTCTCATATCAATAAAGTATTCACTTACATTTGCATCAGGAATTTTTTCAACAACCAGATGAGCTAATTTAAGTGAGTACATACAACATACTTTTGAACAGTATTTATTATAATTCTCATCACGGCTGCCTATACAATGAATAATTGCAACACTCTTGGGAATATCGCTGTCGCCTTTAAAGATTTTTCTGCCTTTTTTATCTTCACTTCTGAAAGTGATGTTCCCGCCTGTGGGGCCTGCAGCATTCACCAATCGTTCAAATTCTAGTGAAGTAAGCACATTCGGAAATTTTCCATATCCAAATTGTTCAGCACGTGTGGCGTCAAAAATCTTAAAACCTGTTGCTACAATGATATTACCAACATTAATGTCAACTTCTTCGTCTTTTTCATCAAGATTTATACAATCAGGTACGGGACATATTTTTACACAGGTTCCACACTTTCCATTTTTAACATAAGTACAACTTTCCGCATCAATGAGATATTTATTAGGTACTGCTTGCGGGAAAGGAATATAAATGGCTTTTCTTAATGAAGTAGCAGCATCAAATTCGCTTTCAGCTATTCCCGGACATTTTTCCGAACAACTTCCGCAACCTATACAGGTAGCAAGATTTACACGGCGGGCTTTCTTAAGAATACGTACCTTATAATTACCTGATGTGCCGGAAACGCCTTTCACCTCACAATAGGTCATTAATTTAATGTTCGGATGCTGTCCAATTTCAACCATTTTAGGTGTGAGGATACATGCAGCACAGTCGAGAGTTGGGAAGGTTTTGTCAAACATAGCCATGTGCCCGCCAATAGTGCCGGATTTTTCAACAAGGTAAACTTTTTGTCCTGCATCGGCAATTTCAAGTGATGCCTGAATACCGGCGATTCCCCCACCTATTACAAGTGTGTCGGGGTTAAGTGAAGTTTCTTCAGTAGTGGCGCCGGTATCAAATGATACTCCCTGAATAGCACATGCCATAATTGCCTTTGCACGTTCGGTATCGGTATGCCTGATTGCGCCATATTCCCTAAAACTGGCAAGAAATAAATCTCCCGGCTTATTTCCGGCGGCAACCATTGCTTTAGTGAAAAAACTTTTTACCATTCCCGGCATATTACCGGCAATGATAATCCTTTGCAGTTTTTTTTCTTTAATCTTGTTTACGAGTTTGCTGTGATCAGACAATGAGATATCATTGTAATTCCATACAACAGAAATATCTGAATTGTTGCTCACGTATGTCGCAACTTCAGAAAAATCGACAGTTTCGGAAAGTCCTTCAGGATTATAAAAGTATATACCTGTATGTTTTTTTTCTTCCATATTCAATTGGCTTGAAAAAATTAGTTGTTAATAGTATGATTTCTTGATATGTAATGAAAAGAACGGAAATGGTTAAATATTCACATTTTATGCGTGCAAGTTTATAGGATTTAACAACAATAATGTATGATAAATATCAATTTTTAAAATGATATTTGTCAGTTTTTAATAATGAACGGGCAAAGTACTGCGGGTGAAGAATAATTACAGGTTTGCTATTTTGTGAAGCCCATTTACATTAAGGATAGTGATTTTCCTGCCTTTTATTGAAATGAGGTTATCGTTTTTGAATTCCGATAAAAGTCTGATAATGGTTTCCGTAGCGGTACCGACCAGGTTTGCAATATCTTTTCTAGACAATGTTACCACAGAATGTTTTGCTGAGGAAGGAGCATCGGATTTGAAAATTTTGTTTAATGTCAGTAAAGTTTCTGCAAGTCTTTCCCTAACTGGTTTTTGAGCAAGCGATGTAACTTTAACATTGGCTTCATCTAACAAATTGCTCAACGATGCAATTACTGAATTTGTTATTTGCGGATACTTATTTAAAAGAAATTGAAAATCATGTCTGTTGATGAAACACAATAAAGAATCTTCAATTGCAACAGCGGTAGAAGTATAATTCCGATCGCAAAAAAAAGAACGCAATCCTAAAATATCTCCGGGGAGGACAAATCGGATTATCTGTTCTTTTCCGTAAGCTCCTGTTTTATATATCTTGATTTTTCCTTTGTTAAGGCAGAAAATGCCGTTTGGTCTTGTTTCAGCAGTAAAAACTGTTTGACCTTTTTTATAAAGGATACAATTCTTTTTTTCACTGAGATCAAGCAAATCAATTTTTGCAAGCTTGCTAAAAAAAGATTTCGTGAGCACATTACAATTTTCGCAATTTTGCCTGACCATGATATAAAGTTGTTAATTTGTTGAAACCTATAGCAAAGATAGTAAAATAGGAAAATCAGACAGAGTAATATTAAAATTTTATTTCTCAGAAGATTATGAAAACTCTTTATAATTCTTTAATTATATGTACTTTCGTGCATTATTTAAAATTATATTATTATTAGTTGAATGAATAAAATCAGAAATATTGCCATTATCGCTCATGTTGATCATGGCAAGACTACCTTGGTCGACCGCATTCTTCATCAGGTTAAGATGTTTCGTGATAATCAGGAGGTAAGGGCCTTGATACTCGACAGTAATGAATTGGAGCGTGAGCGCGGAATTACAATATTGGCAAAAAATGTATCCATACATTATAAGGGATATAAAATAAATATTATCGACACTCCCGGACACTCCGATTTTGGTGGAGAAGTTGAACGTGTTTTGAATATGGCCGATGGTGTACTTTTGTTGGTAGATGCTTTTGAGGGGACTATGCCACAAACCCGTTTTGTTCTTGAAAAAGCGCTCGAACTTAATCTTAAACCTATTGTAGTTGTTAATAAAGTAGATAAGCCGAATTGTGATCCGGAAAGTACTCAGGAGGCTGTTTTTGACCTGATGTTTTCGCTGGGCGCCACCGAAGATCAACTTAATTTTCCCACTGTTTACGGCTCTTCCAAGCAAGGGTGGATGTCGGACCATTGGTTAAATATTACTGATGATGTTAGTTATTTGCTGGATACGATAATTGAACATATACCTGCCCCTGTTGTAGCTGAAGGAGGATTGCAGATGATGATTACTTCACTCGATTATTCTTCTTATACCGGAAGAATTGCTGTAGGACGTATTCATAGAGGATCAATTGCTGCGGGTATGAATGTATCGTTAGTGAAAAGAGATGGAAAAATTTTGAAGTCAAAAATTAAAGAGTTGTATCTTTTTGAAGGATTAGGAAAAGAACGTGTGAAATATACTGTGAAAGCAGGTGATATTTGCGCGGTGCTCGGCTTGGAAGATTTTGATATAGGTGATACTATTGCCGATTTTGAGAACCCTGAATTTCTTACTCCCATTTCAGTTGATGAGCCCACTATGAGCATGTTCTTTACTATTAACAATTCACCATTCTATGGAAAAGAAGGGAAATTCGTAACCTCCCGTCATTTACGCGACAGGCTTTTTTTGGAGACAGAGAAAAATCTTGCGCTAAAAGTTGAAGAAACAGGTTCGCCTGATTCTTATCTGGTTTATGGTCGTGGAATACTCCATCTTTCTATACTTATTGAAACTATGCGCAGAGAAGGGTATGAACTGCAATTAGGGCAACCCAAGGTTATTATTAAAGATATTGATGGTGTTAAGCACGAACCTGTTGAATTTCTTACTTTTAATACACCGGAAAATTTTCTTGGTAAAATAATTGAGCTTGTTACTGCACGCAGAGGCGATATTGTAAGCATTCTTCCCAAAAGAGACAGAATAATTATTGTGTTTTCTATTCCTTCACGGGGACTTATAGGCCTTAGAAATCTTATCCTTGCGGCAACCGAAGGAGAGGCTGTAATGGCGCACCGGCTTAAAGGTTTTGAACCGTTAAAAGGCGATATTGGCGTACACAGAAACGGAGCGCTTATTAGCATGGACACAGGTACTGCTATTGCCTATTCAATAGATAAACTGCAGGACAGAGGATCTTTTTTCGTTGAGCCAAACGATCCTGTATATACTGGACAGGTTATTGGAGAGCACATCCGGCAAGATGATTTAGTGGTTAATATTATACGTACAAAAAAACTTTCTAATATGCGTGCTTCAGGTTCCGATGACAAACTGTTAATTACTCCGGCTCGTAAGTTTTCCCTGGAAGAAGCTTTAGAATATCTTGCCGAAGATGAATACCTGGAAGTAACACCCAAATCTTTACGCCTGAGAAAAATTATATTGGATGAAACTGAAAGGAAAAGAATGAAAAAGCATGAACCAGTGTGTAAATAAAAGGTTTGCTTTTAAACGCATGAAGATTACTTATCAGATTTGCATATCAGGTTTAGTGCAAGGCGTCGGTTTTCGCCCTTTTATATATCGTATTGCCAAAGAAATGGGTTTAACCGGATCAGTGGAAAATAATAATGAGGGCGTTACCATTCATGTTCAGGCTGATAATAATGGAGTGAATGATTTTACTGATAGAATAAAAAAAGAAAAACCGCTTGCTTCGCATATTGACAACATTGAGATTAAAGAAATCCCATTCATAAATTATTCTGACTTCCGTATTGTAAAAAGCGCCGATCTTTCTGATGAAATCACTGAAATAAGTCCTGATATTGCCGTATGTGATGACTGCCTCGCTGATTTAAAAACTCAGAAACACCGTTTAAATTACCCTTTTATAAACTGCACCAATTGCGGTCCTCGCTTTACTATAATCAAAGATTTGCCTTACGACAGAGAGACGACAACAATGAAAGATTTTGTGATGTGCGATACTTGTCATTACGAATACGCTGATATTCTCGATCGCCGTTTTCATGCACAGCCTGTGGCATGCAATAATTGCGGACCGGTATATGAATTGTATTATAAAGGTGAAAAATTTGCGGAATTTGAAAAAGTCGTGATAAATGCTGCTTCCGTTATTGATGAAGGGCTTGTGTTGGCGATGAAAGGCTTAGGCGGGTTTCACCTGTCATGCGATGCTTTGAACGATGTTGCGGTGAAACACCTGCGTAAATTGAAGAACAGGGAAAGCAAACCGCTGGCGGTTATGTTCAAGGACATGGAAGCAGTGAGAAAATATGCCGAAACAAACAGCGCCGAAGAAAAATCTGTGATATCGTGGCGCAGACCAATAGTTTTATTAAAAGAAAAAAAAACATACTCTATTCCTGAATCTGTAAGCAACGGACTTGGCACAATAGGGGCAATGCTGCCTTATATGCCGTTCCATTATTTATTGTTTGAACATTTGAAGACGCAGGCTATTGTGCTAACCAGTGGAAATATCTCCGATGAGCCGATTGTAATTGACAATGATGAAGCTGAAAAAAAGTTGTCGCAAATTTCAGATGCATTGCTGATATATAACAGGGATATTTATAACAGAACTGACGATTCTATTGTGTTTGTGGCTGACGGAAAAGAAAGGATTATAAGGCGCTCAAGGGGATATGTGCCAAATCCCGTTCAGCTTGGATTTAACGCCGAAGGAATATTTGCTGCCGGAGCGGAACTAAAGAATTGTTTTTGCATTGGAAAAGGAAATCAGGCAATACTAAGCCAGCATATCGGAGATATGAAAAATCTTGAAACATTCAATTTTTATAAAGAAACAATCAAACAATTCAAAAAGCTTTTCAGGGCAATGCCTGCGCTGGCAGTGGGTGATATGCACCCTGATTATCTTTCCACAAGGTATGTAAATGAAATGAATATCCCTGAAATGTTTGTTCAGCATCATCATGCTCATATTGCTTCATGCATGGCGGAGAATCATCTTGATGAAAAAGTAATCGGTGTAAGCTTTGATGGTACCGGTTATGGCGATGACGGAAATATATGGGGCGGAGAATTTTTTGTTTGCGATTTGAATGATTACGAAAGAATCTCGCATTTTGAATATATGCCGATTCCGGGAGGCGACAAGGTTTCCGAAGAGCCATGGAGAATGGCTGTTTCATATTTGTATAAAGTCTATGGAAAAGAATTTCTGAATTTGGATTTGTCTTTTTTGAAAGATATTCTCAAAGAAAAAATAACTCTTTTGCTTCAGGCGATTGACAAGAAGTTGAACTGTCCGTTGACTTCCAGCGCTGGACGTTTGTTTGATGCTATTTCAGCAATGACCGGCATTTGCACTTTCAATACTTTTGAGGCAGAAGCCCCTATGCGCTTGGAATCATTGATTAATGATGTATGCAGTGAGAAATATAATTATGAGATAAATCAATTTGTTTGTTTTGATTTGACAATAAAAGGAATTGTTGAGGATGTGCTAAATTCTGTTGAAACATCTGTTATTTCTGCAAAATTTCACAATACGATAATTGCTGCAATAGTGGAGGTCGTAACCTTTGCAAGAAGCAGGCATAATTTGAATAAAGTGGTTTTATCTGGAGGAGTTTTTCAGAACAAGTATTTGCTGAAAAATGCGGAAAATAGTTTAAAAGAAAATAATTTTGAAGTTTATGCCCACAGCCAAGTCCCTTCGAACGACGGAGGAATTGCTTTGGGACAGCTTGCTGTTGCGGCAAAACGTAGTAGCCTGAAAAATAATTTATGATATTTTTGTTCGGATAAAATAAATTTCATACATTCACACTGTATAAAAAGACCCAAAAATATTCATTACAAATGGATGATTTTTTAAAACTAATAAAAATAAAATCCTAAATCTAAAATTTCAAATCAAAATGTGTTTAGCAATCCCTGCCGAAATCATCTCAATGGATGGTGAAATGGCAAAAGTTTCGATAGGCGGAACGATAGTTAATGCGAGCCTGCAATTATTGGACAATCCCAAAATCGGAGAATTTGTACTACTTCATTCAGGGTTTGCCATCGAAAGATTAAGTAAAGAAGAAGCTGAAGAAACTTTACGTCTTTTGAAAGAATTGGATGAAACATATAAAGATGTCAGATGAAAACATAAATTTCAAACTAAAAGCGAATGAAATATATTGACGAATATCGCGATAAATCAATTGTTCTGGATCTTGTAAATAACATTAGAGCCATTTCGAAAAAAGAAATTGCTTTGATGGAAGTATGTGGCGGACATACTATGTCTATCCAGAAGTTTGGAATCCCTTCGCTTCTGCCTTTTAATATCCGTCTGGTGTCGGGTCCTGGCTGTCCGGTTTGTGTATCAAGCAGGAAGTTTATTGACAAAGCAATTGTATATGCAGGAATGAAAGATGTGATTATTACAACCTTTGGCGACCTCATTCGTGTCCCGGGATCTGAATCATCTCTGGAAAAAGAAAAAGCAAATGGCGCTGATATTAGAATAATATATTCTCCTTTGATGGCAATTGAGTTAGCAAAACAAAATCCTGAAAAAAAAGTAATTTTTCTTGGTATCGGCTTTGAAACAACTTCTCCGACAAGCGCTGCTGCTGTGGTTAATGCATACAGGGAAAAAGTAAATAATTTTTATCTTTTCAGTTCTCATAAGATCATGCCTCCTGCAATGGCTGCCCTTATTGATGAAGGTGTAAGGATAAATGGATACATTTGTCCGGGGCATGTCAGCACAATTACGGGATCAGGCATTTATGAGCCTATTGCAAAGCAATACAACCTTGGTTGCGTTATTTCGGGGTTTGAACCGGTTGATATTTTACAAACTATTTTCATGCTTGTAAAACAATTCGAGGAAGGTGAAGCAAAAGTTGAGATACAATATAAACGCATTGTAAAGCCCGAAGGCAATGTTAAAGCACAGCAAATCATAAACGATGTGTTTGAACTTCGTGATGACTGGTGGCGCGGGCTGGGAACAATTCCCAAAAGCGGATTGATGATACGGGAAAAATATGGAAACTGGGATGCAGAACGCATGATCCCTGTAAATGTTCCCGAACCGGAAGAGCCTAAAGGCTGTATTTGCGGTGAGATTCTGAAAGGATTAAAAAATCCGAAAGAATGTAAATTGTTTGGTAAAACCTGCACACCTTCTAATCCTATTGGTGCTTGCATGGTTTCTAGCGAAGGCGCCTGCCAGGCATTTTATAAATATGCGAGGATGAGATAAAAAAGTTGACAAGGCATAATGAAATATTATAATTTAGGAGATTTGGAAATTTTGTTACAACAAAAAAACAATGAATAAAAACATCTATAACATAACAGCTTTTCCAAAAATCAAAATTTCATTTCGGAGTTAGTCGAAAAAATAATACAGTAAACAGTTTAACAGAATATTAACAGAAATTAACAAATCATTAACAACATATGTTATATTGTTAAATACTTTTGTCCAATAAAAATAAATGTATAAAAAAGTATGAAAAAGATCAGATTAATTTTATTGACAATGCTGGTACTGTTTGTTACCGGTACTTATGCGCAAACCGTTAAAAAAGAAGAAGTAAAAATCAAAGTGTCTTTTCATTGCGCCAATGGTAAAGCACTGCTTGAAAAAGAGTTGGTAAAAGAAGATGGCGTTTCTTCAGCCATAGCTGACCTCGAAACAAAGGTCGTTACTATTCAGTATGATACTGAAAAGCAAAACAAGGAAAAGCTGGTTGCCGCTATTGAGAAGATCGGCTATTTAACCGAGTTTTCAAAGGAGGGTACTGTGATCAAAAAGGCCTGCACCCACTAGTAGCCGAATAATTAATAATTATTTTTTAAGATGTAAAATCCCGGGGTTCCGGGATTTTTTTGTGGCTTCATAAATTCTTTATTTTTGTTAACTGAATTAAAAACCCTGAAAAATATAAATTATTTAGAAAAGCTGTATGGTTTCCGACGAAGGCGCCTGCCAAGCGTTTTATAAAATATGATAGAATGAGATAATGAAAATGCCTAAAGTTACGAGTGCCTGGATTGCCTATAGTACTTTAAGTACTCCCTGCCTTGCCTGCAGGCAGGCAGGCAGGCAAACTTTAGTTCACTTTAAGTACTTCTTTTAAATGTTTGAAAAATTAATAGCTTTGTGTAAATTATGTAAAGCCTTCGGATTTTTGGAAGCTTGACATTGGAAATGAATTAATAAATAAGTTATTCTGCATTATAATTGAGAGGAAAATTAAATATGAAACACATTAAATTTCTATTGATCTTTTTTATCGTATTTATTGGAAAGCAAAACTTTTGCTTTTCGCAATATCATGAAGGTGATACATTAAAATTCTGGTCAGTAACTTATATTGATTGGCCTCCTTTACAAGGTTCGCCTCAACGGCTGGTTAATGCAATTTGCAAAAAAGCAGGAACCCATTGTTATGTTTTTGTTGAAGATTCGGCAGCACAACCTTTACAAGCTAATATTGATTCTCTTGTGCACACGTTTGATTATCATTTTTACGATTCTCTTACTTCTCGTTACGGACCTGTCCCGAATGTTTTTGATAATGATTTAAATATTTTTATACTGATATTAAATGAATCAAATTGGGGAGGATATTTTGATCCGGGACAACAGATGTCTGATTCTATGGTTTATGCCCGATGGAATAGACATAGCAGTCAAAGAGAAATAATATATGTAGAAATTAATTCCTTTAATTATGATTATAAATTCGAAATAGAAGCACATGAATTCGGACATATGTTACATTGGCAACAAGATCATTCACCTGAACCAATTACAAATCCCGTAATATATTGGGAAGATGCATGGGTTGACGAAGGCTTTTCGACATTTGGGGCAATTTATCTTACAGAAAATATTTATCAGCATAACATTTTAGATAATGCAACTTTTTTTGCATCCGATCCTGATATGCCACTGATATACTTCTCAGATTATAATCAGGTAAAATTATTTATGTTGTTTATGTACGAACATTTTGGTAAATGGAATTATATATCTGCATTAATCAGCAATCAACTAAATGGAATAAATGGTGTTGACAGCACATTAAACGAATTGGGTTATGCTGAATCATTTGATGATGCTTTTGAACAATGGGTTATTGCAAATTTTGCCGATGATTCGATTTATGCAGGGGGAAAATATTCATACATACATTACAGATTTTCTTCCTGTTATATTTCTGCAAACTATACCTCATTCCCAACAGGTATAAAAAGTGCCACAGTTACTCCTTATGGCTCGGATTATATCACATTTTCTTCCTCTGTTCCTAAACCTATAGTAATTAATTTTAATGGTCAACCTGATTCTAAATTCAGAATTGATTTTATTTTAAAGAATACTACAAATAATCACATTGATAGTATTATTGGGGTTTCATTAGATAGTTTAAATTATGCTACATTTATTGCCGATAATTTGGGGACGACTTATGATAAAGCAGTAATGGTTGTGATGAATGTTGATTCAACAATTCATGAAAACAATACTGCTTCTTACTCTTATTCTGCCGGAAATTATTTAGGCTTTAAAGAAAGTGAAACTAAAAATAAAATTGCTGTTTTCCCAAATCCAGTAAAAGACAAGCTTTTTATTGTTTCATCAAGTAATTTAAATACAATAATTGAAATAAATGATATTCAAGGCAGAGTTCATTTTAGTGAAAAGTTCATCAACACAATTACTATCAATATTAGCGGATTAGCAAAGGGAATTTATGTGTTACGAATAACTAACGACGAAGAAACTTATATAGAAAAAATAATTAAAGAATGATTTTACTGCCTATAACATCGTATCGCTTCAATTGTCTATATAGTGCAGATTTCAGCGTTTTCGCATTTAATACACTATATGTAACTTGACAGGTAAGCGCCTTGAAATTGGCAACTGAAAGCTATACGCAAATCGTTATTTAACAAATTTTCTTAAAAATCAATCATGATAGAATTCGAATTACAGGCTCATAACTTACCTTACAAAATTTTTGACTAGGTTTTCCATGCTTCATAAAAAGAAAGAATATCCAAAAGAAAAATCCAGCTTACACCCGCGAAACAGGCATCGTGAGCGCTACGATTTCAAACAACTTATCGAAAGTTGCCCTGAATTGGCTCAATTTGTCAAAATAAATATTTACAACGATGAATCAATTGATTTTTCTGATCCGGAAGCGGTGAAAATGCTGAACAAAGCTCTATTGAAGCGTTATTACGAAATCGACAATTGGAATATCCCTCAAAATTATTTATGTCCTCCCATTCCCGGAAGAGCAGATTACATCCACCACATAGCAGATTTATTGTGCAGCAATAATTATGGAAAAATCCCAACAGGTGAAAAAATAAAATGCTTAGATATTGGCGTAGGTGCAAATTGCGTTTATCCTATCATTGGGAACAAAGAATACGGCTGGTCATTTATAGGCTCCGACATCGATCCTGTTGCTATCGGATCTGCCACTAAAATAATTGAATTAAATCCCTCCCTAAAAAGAAAAGATCGAGCTTAGGTTGCAGTCTAAACCTGGTGATATTTTTTTTGGGATCATTCAAAAAGACGAACTCATTGACCTGTCTGTTTGCAATCCTCCTTTTCATGCTTCGTTGGCAGAAGCGAAGTCTGGTGCTTTACGAAAATTAAGTAATTTAAACCGGGAAAAGATCAACGAGCCCATCCTGAACTTTGGAGGCCAGAATAGTGAATTGTGGTGCAAAGGAGGGGAAGAACGGTTTATTCGCGACATGATCCGCCAAAGTAAGTTTTTCGCCGCTTCCTGCTTTTGGTTTTCTACCTCGGTCTCGAAACAATCCCATCTGAGGAGTATTTATGAGGCACTGAAAAAAGCGGAAGCTGTTGAAGTGAAGACCATTCCAATGGGCCAGGGAAATAAATCGAGCCGTATCGTCGCTTGGACATTTTTCACCCCTGAACAAAAGAATAACTGGGCGAATACAAGGTGGAATGCTATAGTGTAAACAAAGAATGCCTAAGCTGACAAGGTATAAGGCATAAGTAGTAAGGCATAAGGGTAACTGAAAAAATTTAAATGATTAAAAAAGTGTACGAATTCTATGGATAACGAAACATTGACAAATCTGGTAAGCGTGAAAATGCCATATGGAAAATACAAGGGCTGGACGCTTTGTAATTTGCCGGAACCATATTTGGTATGGTATCATGCAAAAGGTTTCCCTGATGGAAAATTAGGAATGCTCCTGCACACATTATATGAAATAAAACTAAATGGCTTGGAGTATCTTTTAGAACCTTTAAAAAGTAAAAGTTAAAAGCATAAGTCCTAAGGCAAAAGGGTAACTGAGAAAATTGAAAAACAATTCAGCAATTAAACAATTAAACAATCAAGCATTTTTTCTTCTTCGATTATTTTTTTTGTAATCAGTATCATATCTCCTATTATATGAGCATGCGCAATTTTATCAAAAACTTTTTCTGATTCTGAAAACCGCTTACTGAAAAATTTCCACAAATCTTTTACTTTATCCAATACCTGATTTTCGGTCTTGTAAATCTGCAATTCATTGTAAAGGTCAAGCAGAAAAGATAAAAACAGTCCATCGTTTTTTTTAGCAGGATGCAATTGTTTCCCTTTGATAATTGCCGGAAGCAGCGGGTTGTAAAATACGCCTCTGCCAATCATCCATTTTTGTATTGTTGGATATTTCTTTTTGATAGCCTGATAATCGGCAAGTGTAAAAATATCACCATTGTAAATAATTTCGTGTTTAAAAAGCGGAAGGCAATTCTGTAATATATCGTGATGTATCTCGCCTTCGTACATCTGTGTGCCAATGCGCGGATGTATAATGATATTTTCCAAAGGGAAATCATTCAGAACGGGGATAAGCTGGTATATTTCGTCGGTATTATTTAAGCCAAGCCTTATTTTTACGGATAAGCGTTGCGGAATATGCGGGATGATTTTTTCGAGTATTTCCCTTACCAATTCGGGATATGGCAACAAGCCTGAACCTTTTTTTTTACGGGTTATATTTTTTACAGGACAGCCCATATTCCAGTTGAGGAGGTTGTAGCCCCAATCATGGAGAACTTGAGCCATAAA
>Ga0247841_10004436_pt1 | contig 24107 bp, 21 predicted proteins | sample LaCruzMarch2015__2_FD_192410 | JGI IMG/M metagenome (GOLD analysis project Ga0247841, IMG submission 192410) | Freshwater microbial communities from meromictic Lake La Cruz, Castile-La Mancha, Spain - LaCruzMarch2015_18m | ecosystem: Environmental > Aquatic > Freshwater > Lake | place: Spain... | reverse complement strand
AAGATTTTCGGCAACAGTGTGCAAGGAATTACGTCGAGCGTAGGCTGTGTCTTTCCAGCGTAAGGATCATAGCCGTAGCGAGACGTAAGCCGTAGCCCACGGCGAAAATCTTCGTGCCGAAGCAAAAGACGGAAATCAAACCCTACCAGAATCCACAACCATCTTACAGATTTGTTGATTTAACGGATGTGCAAGTAACTCCTCAAGGCTAAGCGGAAGCCGTAGGGACCAATTTTTTGGGCTAATCGTTCCCGGGACATTGACCCGGTATTGATAAGAATCACCTTTAAATATATCCGCCAACCCCAGATAATCCCGGATAGAATTAACGCAAAATATCGCTCGAGAGCTTAAAACAAACTTAACTACCTTAGCCAATAAATCGCTGCTGGCAACCTCAGTCATCTGGCCGGAGCAATCCAAGAGCTTCCAAAGTTTTTCTTTTTCTCCGAAAGTATTCTCATAAAGCTCAATAAAATCCCCTACCTCTTCTCTTTTTTTACCCAACTCCCAAAGCAATTTATCTACACCGTCAATCTCGTTTTTCCAGCGCAGACGCCCATGAAATGAAAGGCTCGGCTCAAAAAGTTTTAAACTCACCCGGCCAAAATCTATTTTACGCTCATTGCATTTTCTGACAAATAAAGCCTCATCTACTGTACCTGCCTCATATTGCCACCAGGCCTTCCAATTAGTCGTATCATGGGTTGAAAGCATCGCCACGGCAAGCGCGCGATACTCCTGAGGTTTAAGAAAATCATGACGAACATTCCAATCTTTTACCCAACGCTGCACATCGTTTCCCGGAATACCGAATTCCAACAAGGCATCAATACAACATTTCGGAATTACACCTAAATCTTCTGCACAAAGCAGCATCCTGGTATTCTGTACCAAAACGATTAAGATCCTACGGCCATGCTTATCCCAAAGTTGCTCATCAAACGGATCAAAAACTCCGTTAACACCATGGTTCTCTTCGAGGTCATTATAAGGTATACTCCAGATACGAAAGAGCCCGACTACATGGTCAATCCTTAGAATATTATAAAACTCCTGCGCGTATTTTAATTTCTCTTTTATGTAGCGATAGTTATCACGGGCAATCGCCTCCCAATTATAAGTAGGCATTCCCCAACGCTGCCCTTTAGCGCAATACATATCCGGAGGAGCTCCGGCGGCAAAATCCAGCTTAAAAAATTCTACATGGCTCCAGACATCCGCACTATCCCGAGAAACCAAAACCGGTAAATCACCTTTAATAAAAATATTGTTCCTGGCAGCATAGGCGCCGGCCTCTTTAAACTGCTTAAAAAGAATCCACTGCAGCCACATCTGAAAAGTTATTTTCTCGATATTATCCTGCTGGAATTGCCGTAACAGTTCTGGCTGACGATTTTTAAAACCCGACTCCCACTCATACCAAGGCTTACCCTGATGGAGCTCCTTTAATACTTTAAAAAGAGCAAAATCCAACAACCAATAAGAATTTTTCTGTTGAAATCCTTCGAAATCTATCGCTTCACTTAAATCTGTGGCTAGATAAACATCCCAAAGTAACTGCAGTTTTTCTGCTTTTAACGCATAATCAACATAACAAGTATCTACGAGAAAAGAGTTAAATTTTTTATCGGAAATTTCAGGAAAATCTTTTAAACAGATATAAGCTGGCTCAAGGGCAAAAGAGCTTAAGGCATCATAAGGACAAAAAAGCGGGCCGACTTCATTCATTGGTAGAAGCTGAATAATAGAGTTGGCGGTTGATTTTGCCCAATCGATAATCAGCTTTAAATCACCCAGATCACCTATCCCATAACTATTCTTGGAATGGACAGTAAACAGCGGAATTAATACACCAGCACGTTTTTTAAAACCAATATTCCTCCAATTGTCTTTAGAGATGCTACTGATAAGAGACTCTGCGATTGGATTTTCCGACATTTTCTCTAATTACCTGGCGGGTAGGATTAATTGGATTATTTTATCTGCCCAAAATAAAGTAACCAAAGCTGCTATGGAAAGAAACGGCCCATAGGGTATTGTATGATCTTTTTTGGTAGCTAAATTTACAATCCCGATCACGATACCTAGAAATGGTGCCAAGAAAAAAGTTAAAATAGCCATCTGCCAGCCCATAAACGCACCAATCATCGCCAAGAGCTTTACATCGCCAAACCCCATAGACTCTGTCTCTCCGTTAATCGCCGGGCGCTTAAGTAGTTTAAAATAAATCAGGTCAAAAATAACCCCGGTAAAATAAATAATCCCCCCTCCTACAATTATTCCTAATGCAGATTTTACCATTGGAGAAAAAGTAAATTTGAAGGGACTCAGCGTAAAACCGGTTACGGAAACCATAATAAAACCGATAATCATACCTCCTACGGATACCTCATCAGGAATAATCCGATGCGGGATATCCACAAAAGTAGCGATAATTAAGGACCAAAGCATAACCATATATAAAAAGAATTCATAATTTAAGCCAAAACGATTAAAAAGCGCTACCATCAAAAAAGCAGTTAATAATTCTACCAAAGGATAACGTAGAGAAATTTTTTCCTGACAAAAACGGCACCGGCCTTTCAGTAACAGAAAACTGATAAAGGGAATATTATCATAACCCGGTATTCTCTTCTGGCATTTCGGGCAATGCGAACGCGGCCAAACTATAGATTCATTCTTAGGCATACGATGAATACAGACGTTTAAAAAACTGCCCACAATAGAACCAAAAATAAAAACAATTATCTTGGCAATCATCTCTTCATCACTCCTTTCAAAAGCGCCTCTCTCATAATATTAACCGGGGGAATCCTGCCGCTAAAATGTTTGAAAGCAAAAACTCCCTGGTATAAAAGCATCCCTAAACCATTAGAAAAATTTAAATTGCGTTCTTTAGCTAAAGAAATTAACTTTGTCTGGCACGGACTATAAATAAGATCGTAGACAAACAACCCGGTATGTAGATCGCCAGGGGCAACCAGGCAGGGATCGCTCTGACACATCCCAACAGGAGAAGCATTAATCAAAAGGTCCTTATCCGGTATCTCTAAATCTTGGAAGTGACTAGCCACATCAAATTTAATTTTTGGAAAGCTGGAATTTAATTTCTTAAAAAGGCTTAAACTTTTAAATTTATCAATATCATAAATGCAAAGCTGGGTAATTTTCATTTTAGACAAAGCAAAACAAACTGCCTTAGCCGCTCCACCGGCTCCGATCAAGGCTACTTTTTTGGGCTTAAGTTTCAATTCCTTAAGATGCGCCATAAACCCCAAATAATCCGTATTAAAGCCTTTTAATTTTCCGCCCTTATCCACAACCACAGTATTAACTGCGCCAATTTCCTTTACACCCAAAGATTTACTACCAAGAAATCTAATAATCTCTTCTTTATAAGGATAAGTAACATTAAAACCACAGATATTTCTTTTCTTTAAACTACCCAAGAACCCCCCCAGTTGATCAGGCTGTAACTCGAATAATTTATATTCAGCTTTTATTTTTAGTGCAGAGAATGCAGCATTATGCATACAAGGAGAAAGGCTATGCTTGATAGGAAAACCTACTAAACCGTAAAGTTTCGACTTTAAGGTCATTTATTTTCTAATTTATTCACGGCATCAATGTATGCCTTGACCGCCGCTTCTATAATATCCGTGCTTGAGCCGCGCCCGCTGATAATAGAATCTTTTACCTTTAATCTAAGACTCACCTGACCCAAAGCATCCTTACCGGAAGTAACCGCCTCCAAGCGGAAATCTTCTAGCTTGGCCTTAAAATTAGTAATTTTATCCAAAGCTTTAAAACAGGCATCCACCGGGCCATCGCCGCCCGAGTTGCCCTTAAGGAGTTTGCCTTTTTTATCTAATATTACCGACGCATAAGGCTTAATCTTAGTACCCGAAGTAACCTCAAAACTTTCTAATTTCCAAACCGGACGAATCAACCGGACTTCATCCTGCACAATAATTCTTAAATCATCATCGTAAATATCTTTCTTTTTATCCGCCACATCCTTAAAACGCATAAAAGCCTGATTGAGATGTTTTTCATCAAGATTAAAACCCAGATGCTTTAGCCGGTCGCCAAAGGCATGCCGGCCAGAATGCTTGCCTAAAACTAACTGGCTAGAAGATATGCCAACATCATGCGGATCCATAATCTCATACGTAGAGCGCTTCTTTAATACGGCGTCCTGATGAATACCTGATTCATGACGAAAAGCATTTCTTCCCACAATTGCTTTATTTGGAGGAACGACAAAATCCGTTAAGTCACTAACCAATCGCGATGTGCGATATATTTCTTTAGTATTAATTTGAGTAAAGAAATCACCAAACACATCTTTACGTGTCTTTAATGCCATAACAATCTCTTCTAAAGAAGCATTGCCTGCGCGCTCACCTATGCCATTAACCGTACAATGTACCTGCCTGGCACCGGCTAATACAGCTGATAATGAATTAGCAGTAGATAATCCTAAATCATCATGACAATGAATAGCAATTACCGCTTTCTCAATATTAGGAACATTGTTTCTAATATCAGTAATCAAAGAATAAATCTCCTGTGGATAGCTATAACCTACGGTATCAGGAATATTAATTGTAGTTGCCCCTTCATTAATCGCGGTTTCAACTACCCGGTAAATAAATTCCCTATCTGAACGCGTGGCATCTTCAGGAGAAAATTCAATATCCTTGCAAAGCTTACGCGCGCACCCAACAGCTGTCTTGGCTAAAGCCAATATTTCATCCTCTGCTTTCTTAAATTTATACTTAAGATGAATTTTAGAAGTAGCCAAAAACAAATGTATGCGCGGGTGTTTTGCTGCCATCAAAGCCTTATGCGCAGCTACAATATCAGGCTTTAAACAACGCGCCAGACCACAAATAACACTCTTCTTAATTTTGCGAGATATCTCTTTAACCGCTTGGAAATCACCTGGTGAAGCAATCGGAAAACCTGCCTCAATTACATCCACTCCCAGTTTCTCCAATTGAAAAGCAACCTCCAGCTTCTGCTGCGGATTTAAAGAAGCACCCGGAGCCTGCTCGCCATCGCGTAAAGTTGTATCAAATATTATTATCTTTTCCACTTTTCCACCCTACTCTAAAATAATAAATTGCGTTTTTAAACTTACGCGGGTGACGCGGGAGATGCTTCGAGCCAAATTTGGCGAGAAGCGCTCCCGCGGCAGGACCCGCGAAATCTGCGCTACCTAGCGCACACCGGCGCAATTCAAATAAGCGCCGGGTGCTTTGCTTACCTTACTTCTTCATCCAGGGCATCATCTCTCTTAACTGCTTACCCACTTTTTCAATTAAGTGATCATCCCCAGCCTTGATTAAACTATCAAAATTCTTGCGTCCGGTTTCATTCTCCTTAATCCATTCTCTGGCAAATTTTCCGGATTTAATTTCCTTAAGAATTTTTTGCATTTCCTTACGTGTTTTTTGCGTGATAATTCTGGGTCCACGAGTTAAATCACCATAACAAGCAGTATTCGAAACTCCTCTGCGCATCCCCGAGATACCGCGCTCCTGAATCAAATCAGTAATCAATTTTAACTCATGCAAAACTTCAAAATAAGCAATCTCCGGCTGATAACCAGCATCAATTAAAGTATCAAAACCAGCCTTAATCAATTCACTTACTCCGCCGCAAAGCACTGCCTGTTCGCCAAAGAGATCAGTTTCCGTCTCCTCGTCAAAAGTAGTTTCAATTACCCCTGCAGTAGTAGCTTTAAGCCCCTTGGCATAAGCTAAGGCTAAATCTTTAGCCTGACCACTAGCATCCTGATAAATGGCAATTAATGAAGGCACACCCTTACCTTCTTCATACATTTTTCTTACCAAGGCGCCAGGCCCTTTAGGAGCCACCATAAATACATCCACATTTTTCGGAGGCTTAATCTGCTTAAAACGAATATTAAAACCGTGAGAAAAACAAAGTGCTTTGCCTTTTTTTAAATTCGGCTTAATCGACTCTTGATAAACCTTGGCCTGCACATGATCCTGAGTAAGAATCTGAATAATATCCGCAGATTTAGCTGCTTCGGCGGCACTAACAGGAGTAAATCCATCCTTTTTCGCCTGTTCAAAATTAACCGTTCCTTCCATCTCAGAAACCACCACTCTTATTCCTGAATCACGCAGGCATAATGACTGGCCACGACCCTGGATACCATAACCAATAATTGCCACGGTCTTATCTTTTAATAAATTTAAATCCGCATCCTTATCATAATAAATCTTTGCCATTTTTTCTTCCTTTCTAATTGCTGATTGCCAGTTTACCTGTTCTGACTAATTCTTTAATTCCAAATTTATTCAATTCCTCCAAAAGCTCATTGATCTGATCCTGATCACCCACGGCCTCAATAATTGCGGTATCCGCTTTGTGATAAATGATTTTACCCACAAATCTATTAAAAATTGCCTCCAGTTTAGGCTTATTTTTTGGCAAGAAATTAATTTTTACTAAAACCAATTCGCGGTCAATATGCTCTTTTTTAGTAAAATCAGTTACCGTAATAACATCAATAAGCTTATTCAATTGCTTATTGATCTGCTCTAAAATCTTTTCATTCTGGGCATCCACTACAATCGTCATATATGAAATTGTAGGATCTAAAGTCTCCGAGACGGCTAAAGAAGCAATATTATAACCCCGCGCGCTAAATAGCCCAGCCACCCGTGCTAAAACTCCAAATTTATTTTCCACTAATATTGATATCGTATGACGCATTATGCCAACCCTTCAATCATTTTATTAATTGCCACCCCGGATGGAACCATGGGATAAACATTTTCTTCCGGTTCAATACGAAAATCTATGAAAACTGTATTTTTAGTTTCAATCGCACGCTTAAGAGCAGGTTTTACTTCTTCTTTTTTTGTAACCAAAATTCCTACTGCCCCATAGCTTTGAGCCAGCAAAACATAATCCGGGCTGGTAATTGGGGTATAAGAATAGCGTTTCTTATAAAATAACTCCTGCCACTGCCTAACCATACCTAAAAAACCATTGTTAAAGATCAACACCTTCACGTTAATTTTATTGGCCACACAAGTAGCCAATTCCTGAATATTCATCTGAATCGAACCATCTCCGGCAATATTAAAAACTTCTTTTTTAGGAAATCCTATTTTTGCTCCCATGGCCGCCGGAAACCCAAAACCCATGGTGCCTAACCCGCCGCTAGAGATAAATGTGCGCGGGGTCAGATATTGATACCATTGGCATGCCCACATCTGACTCTGGCCTACTTCAGTACAAATTATAGCATCCCCCTTAGTTAGCTCCCAAAGCTGCTGTAAAATATACTGCGGCTTAATCATGGCACTATCATCTTTATAAGTTAACGGATGTTTAATTTTCCAATTCTCTACCGTCTTAAGCCAAACTGCCGTATCCGGAAATTTCTTAATTTCGCAAAGCAGTTGTTTAAGAATATTTTTAGCATCTCCGACTATCGGAACATCTACCCGAACATTTTTACTAATCGATGAGGGATCAATATCAATATGAATAACTTTTGCCCCGGGAGCAAAATCATCCAGCCTTCCGGTTACCCGGTCATCAAAACGCGCACCCACGGCAATAATTAAATCTGATTCCATAACCGCATGATTAGCGTAAGCCGTGCCATGCATTCCCAACATGCCTAAAAATAACTTATCTATACCAGGGAAACCACCCAGCCCCATAAAAGTAGTCGTTACCGGAGCCTGAATCTTTTCTGCTAATTCTTTTAATTCCAAATGTGCGCCGGAAGTAATCACTCCACCACCGGCATAGATAATTGGTTTCTTGCTACTTGAAATTAATTTCGCTGCTTTCTTAATCTGCCCGGGATGTCCGGAATAAGTCGGCTGATAACTGCGGATGCTTATCTTTTCCGGCCAGATAAATTCTGTATCTGCCCGCTGTACATCTAAAGGAATATCAACCAGCACCGGGCCGGGACGTCCACTAGATGCAATATAAAAAGCTTCTGCAATCGTACGCGCCAAATCTTTTACATCTTTAACTAAAAAATTATGTTTAGTTATCGGACGCGTGATCCCGGTAACATCGGCTTCTTGAAAAGCATCATTACCGATTAAATGCGTGCCAACCTGCCCGGTAATCGCCACCATCGGAATAGAATCCATATAAGCAGTAGCAATCCCGGTAACCAAATTCGTGGCCCCCGGACCACTGGTTGCCAAACAAACTCCTACTTTACCAGTGGCGCGAGAAAATCCATCCGCAGCATGCGCTGCGCCTTGTTCATGGCGCGTTAAAATAAGCTTAATATCAAAATCATAAAGCTGATCAAAAATAGGCAAAACCTGACCTCCGGGGTAACCAAAAATTACCTCAATGCCTTCTTTTTTTAAAGACTCTAATAATATCCTGGCACCAATCATTTTAGCTTAATATTGCTCCCTTATCTGCTGAACTCACTAATCTAGAATAACGGGATAAATACCCGGTTTTAATTTTAGCCTCCACGCACTTGCAATGCTTAAATCTTTTTTCTATTTCTTCTCTACTTAATTTAACTTCCAGTTTACGATTTGGAATATCAATAATAATTGTATCACCATCTTTAATAATTGCAATCGCCCCACCTGCGGAAGCCTCCGGCGAAATATGGCCAATACAAGGACCTTTGGTCCCTCCTGAAAAACGTCCATCGGTAATTAAGGCCACTGAATCCTCCAGGCCCAAACCCACAATCGCCGCGGTAGGTGCTAACATCTCACGCATCCCTGGCCCACCGGCAGGACCTTCATAACGAATAACAATACAATCCCCTTTTTTAATCTGATTACTCATAATCGCCTGCATGGCTTGCTCTTCACGATTGAATACCCGGGCACGGCCAACAAATTGCATCATCTTAGCGCTGACCCCGGATTGCTTAACTACTGCACCATTGGGCGCAAGATTGCCATATAAAACCGCAATCCCACCCTGCTTATGATACGCTTTATTTAACGGCCGAATCACCTCTTCATCAAAAATAGTTGCGCAATCTGCAATCTGGAATGTTTTCTGGCCGCTCACATTTAAAGTATTATTCAATTTAGATTTTAACCTTTTTAATACCGCAGGAATTCCACCAGAATATTCAATATCTTCCATGAAATGTTCACCGGCCGGCTCAATATTAGTAATATGTGGCACAGTTTTGCTGATTCTATCAAAGGTCTTTAAATCCAAATCTATGCTTGCCTCATTAGCGATACTCATTAAATGCAAAACCGTATTGCTTGATCCACCTAAAGCCATATCGACCACAATAGCATTTTCTAAAGATTTTTTTGTAATAATATCACGCGGTTTAATATCCTGCTTAACCAACTCGACAATCCGTTCTCCGCTGGCCTGGGCAATCCGGCGTTTCTTAGCGGATCCGGCCAGCGCCGTACCACAACCTGGAATAGACATGCCCATGGTTTCGGTTAAGCAAGCCATAGTGTTTGCCGTATATAACCCCTGGCATGACCCCTGGCCTGGACAAGCCTCCATCTCTAAGCAAGTTAGTTCTTCTTGTGAGATATCTCCTTTTTTAGCCCGTCCCATACCTTCATAGGTATCATGCACAAAAGCTAGTTTTCTTTTATTAAAACGCCCGGAAATCATTGGCCCGGCAGTAACAATAATTGCCGGAATATTTAAACGCGTTACCCCCATCAGCATGCCCGGAGTAATTTTATCACAATTAGTCAAACAAATAATTCCATCTAATTGATGGGCATTAACTACTGTTTCAATAATATCCGCGACCAACTCACGTAAAGCTAAAGGATAACACATCCCTAAATGCCCCATAGCTATCCCGTCGCAAATACCCGGAACGCCAAATAAAAACGGCACTCCACCCCCATAACAAACCCCGCGTTCAATAAATCTTTCCAGATCACGCATCCCAACATGCCCGGGGATAAGATCCGTAAAAGATGTCGCTACCCCGATAAACGGACGCTTTAAATCATTCCTCGACAGACCAGTAGCGTGCAAAAGCGCGCGGTGCGGTACTCGATCCAAGCCTTTTTTAATTATATCGGATCTCATTTAATGTCCTCCCTATATTCTACATACTACCTGCTACCTGCTGCACTAATCTGCGCCTTCTCCGTCGTGTACTACCGCCGCGGCATCCTGGCGCTTACGCACAATCACTCTTTTTAAAGTAACATATTTATCTACCAGCGCCCGATTATTTACTGCGCTAAGCTGCTTAAAGAGAAAATCAAACTTGGCTTCAATCTCTGCGGCAATTTTATCACGCACATCTTGTGGCAAGCCCATAATATCTTTTTTAAAAGGCCCCAGTGCTTTTTTACGCGCTTTATAAAAAAACTGCTCCTCTGTTTCGCCTTCTTTTTTTTCACTAGCAGCGTTGACTTTTAACCAATCATAAATTTTATTCTTTAAATCAACAGGAAAGTATTTACTGTCAAACATCATATTCTGAAATCCCGTTGCTAAATGCACTTCCAATGTGTTGTTCTCCGGGAATTTATGAAACATTTCTTCCGGTAAGGTTGAAGCACCATGCTGCACTGCCCCGCCAAGACCAAATTCCTTCTGTGCGATACCCGAAAGAGTATTTAATGTCCCAAAATCAAGTTTGACCTCAGCCATAGAGCCATCGGCCTTGACTACTCCACCGTGAGAGGTCCCGGTCTGAACAGAGATCTTACTTATACCGACTAACCCTTTGCGTAATCTTTCTTTATAACCTTCCATAAACGCGTTAAGATCTTCAGTGTTTGAGTTCTGATGCCCTACCTCACCAATCTCACCACCCACCGAAACCGTTATTCCTTTTGGTTCAATGCGACGAATAAACTGCGTTAATTTTGCACAAACCTCATAGTTATCCTTCTGCTGCTTTTTAATATCCTTTTTAGATAAATCCACCAGCGTCGAAGAATCAATATCGATATTATAGAAACCTTCGCCGATGCTATCTGCGATCATCTCCTGCAATGCTTCGAGCTCCTTATCCGAATTCTCCTGAAATTTCTTAGCATTAACCTGGCAATGATCTGCCTGGATAAATACCGGTCCGGTATAATTCTCCTTTATTGCTGCCGCTAAAACTACCGAAGTATATTCAACCGGAGGCTGGGCAGTATAACCCATCTCAGATTTAGCAATTTCAAAAATAAATGCACCAGAGTTATTCTTCTTAGCGGTTCTGAATATTGCACGCGCTAAATCATAGGTCATGCTACGCAGGTTCATCGCCGGTACGGTAAACCCGCTAAATTCACCCTTACCGCGGGCTATATAAAGTTCATGAATACTAGAAGGATAAATTCCTTTTTTATAGGCAATATCCAAAATTTTCTTAGCTAATTTCTTTTTTAAAATTACATCATTAGTTAAGATCAAATCCATTACAATTTTGTCGATTTGTAGCGGCTTTCTTCCCATTTTGCTTATCTCCTTCTACTTATTTTGGCTTTGTTATTATTTTTCTAGCTTTACTTGTTCACTTAACACGTTTAATACTTGACCTCACTAGCGTAAAACTTAGTTCCTTGCGCTTCGCGCAAGGATTTCGCTATATTCATATTGGTGCTCAAGTTAAAATTTTAATTAGTTTATAAAAATTATCAATTTTAAGTTCTTTTTTCCTAATCGCCGTCTCAAAATCAACCTCCACAATCTTACCTGCGGCTAATCCTAAAGCAATATCTGTTTTACCGGCAATTAAACAATCTACTGCCGCTTTACCAAGATTTAAAGCTAAATCCCGGCTAACCGCTGTCGGCCGCCCACCTCTTTGCACATGGCCTAAAACCACTGTACGCGTCTCCAGGCCGGTAGTATCCGTTATCTGCCTGGCGATATCATCAGCTTTACCTGCACCTTCGGCAATAACAATAATCCAGCTCATCTTTCCCACCAAATTACCGTGCACGATATCATGACAAACCAAGTTAATGTCCATCTCTTTTTCCGGAATAATTACATCTTCACACCCTCCGGCCAAAGCGACCGTCAAAGCAATAAAACCCGATTCTCTACCCATAACCTCTACCACAAAAATCCGCTCCATGCTGGTAGCTGTATCACGAATTTTATCAATAGCATCCAAAGCCGTATTAATTGCCGTGTCTGTACCGATAGTATAATCTATACCATTAATATCATTATCAATAGAAGCCGCTACACCCACACAAGGAATATTAAATTTTTTATAAAATTCATGGGCCGCAGCAAAAGAACCGTTACCGCCAATAACTACTAAACCATCAATATTATTCTTTTTAATTGTTTCGAAAGCCCGCTGTTGGCCTTCCTGCGATCTAAACTCGGAGCAACGAGCAGTCTTAAGAATAGTGCCACCCTGACCAATAATACCAGAAACGGAACGCGCATTTAAAAGTTTCAATTCTTCGTTAATCAAACCCCACCAACCTCGAAATACTCCCATCACCTCTAATTTTTGGCTAATCCCGTAACGCACTACCGAGCGTATTGCCGGATTCATACCCGGGGCATCCCCACCGGTAGTGAGCACTGCAATTTTCTTCATTGTTTTATTCCAATCCTTCTATATTCATGTCGCGGGGGCATTCCACACTACAAGTATAGAAGATCTCCTGTTTGGCTTTCGGCTCAAGTTCAATCTCCCAGCGCCAGATACCCTTCTTATTCTTCCAATCTTTATCTTTAGGCGCCAGACTGACATTAATAATATTTACCCTTATTTTCTCATTCTCAGATATAGGCATAGCCTCAAACAGGCTTACTTTAATTTTTTTGTTTTTATAGTTTTCAACTGTCATTTTAAACTTATAAGTTATTTTACGATTAGGAGAAGGAATGTTGGCAATAAACACATCATCAACTTTTTTCTCCAATTGTTCACGCTTAATCTTTACATTTTCATCTACTCCCAAATATAAATCAAACTCTTCATCTGGCCCGGTTGTTTTAATGTTGCCCTGACCCACAAAATCACCTTCAAGAAATATATTTACTCTTCCCCCTAAAAGCTGCTGATCTTTAGCATTAGTTACCCTGCTAACCAAATAAGCATAAGGAGATAGTTTAGGATATGCCGAGTATTCAAAATTACCCTTAAGCGTCTGCGAAGAAACAGGCAGTTTATACTCAGAGCCATCCGGTTTTAATGTCGCTGGCCTAAGAAGTTTATAAACTAAAGATACCCCCTTTAACTCTGATTGGGCATAATTATATTCAGCTTGCTTAGCAATACCTTTAAGAGGCATCGATCGCTTAAGTTCACTTCCGCCCAAGGACTGTACGCTTACTCCATTTAATGCTTCATACTGAATATCTTGGCTTCCAGCTCGATATACCTGTCTGGGTTCATATGGCCGGATAAACCAAGATTCCACTTCAGGCATGTTTCCTGAAATATTCACTTGAGCTGTAGAAAGCAACATCTCCACATCACCCCACACATCTCCGCTAGATTGTTTAACCATACCAAAAGATACCAACTCCACCACGGATTTTGCAAAATCCGCGCGGGCATCATAAATAGGGTACCAGTTTGCCCCCGCCACCCGATACGCTACCTTTAAATCCAAATTTCCGGATTTAACCACTTCTAAATCTACCACAATAGAAACTTGCTGTTTCCGGTCAAAAACAGCAATATTACTTAATTCCCTATTTAATACATCCAGTTTTTTCTGTGCTTCCCTTATAGCTAATTCCGTATCTACTATTTCTTTATAGTTTTCACGTAATTTGACATCTAAAAATTTAAGCGTATTTTCTAGTTCACCTGCTTGTGGCATTTTAGTTACCAAATCCTTTGGCAGTTGGCCATTAGAAAATAATCTTACTGAATCTAAAAATTTCTTTTTATCGTGTAAAACTAACTTTATATTATTAAATTTATTTATGTCATCGTTAATTTGCTGGATCTCATCCTGAAGTTGTTTAATCTTTTCTACAGGAGATTCTTTTAAGAATTCCTTCTTAAAAGAAGCGCCTAGAATTTTTACCTCTGCACTACCTTCTCCGGATACGCGCAAGGAATTTTCGTCAATCTGAGGGATAATATCAGGAAAAATGATCTTTTGGGTGCCCTCGTTTAATTTAAAAGAGGCTGTTCGGTTAACCAAGGCACCTTGAGTATAAACAGTGACCTGATTAATCTTTGAATCTGCGATTATATCTTGTGCAAAAGAATAAACGCTCATGGAAAAGAAAACTAACGATAACAAAATAAATTTTCTCATGCTTTCCTCCTTTATGTGCCCATCTCCCAACTCGCCAGATATTTCTTCTGTTCTGCCGTTAACACATCGATCTTAATCCCCATAGACGCAAGCTTAAGCCTGGCAATATTTTTATCAATAGCTTCCGGAACAGTATAAACCTGTTTTTGCAATTTACGGTAATTCTTGGCCATGTATTCCGCAGAAAAAGCCTGGTTAGCAAAAGACATATCCATAACCGAAGCCGGATGCCCTTCGGCGGCTGCCAAATTAATCAAGCGGCCCTGCCCTAAAAGATAAATCTTGCGATTATTTTTTAAGGTATACTCATCTACAAAATCGCGGGTTGGCCTTTTAGATTTTGCAATTGCCTCTAAACCCGGGATATCAATTTCGACATTAAAATGTCCGGAATTAGCGACAATTGCGCCATCCTTCATTAAGCTAAAATGCTCTTTTCGAATTACATTAATATCACCGGTAACCGTGACAAAAATATCCCCGACTTTAGCAGCCTGGCGAATTGGCATAACTTCAAAACCATCCATAGTTGCCTCCAGGGCCCGCAAAGGATCAACTTCGATAACCACAACTTTAGCCCCCATACCTTTAGCGCGCATGGCTGCACCTTTACCACACCAGCCATAACCGCAAACTACAAAATTAGAGCCGGCAATTAATTTATTCGTTGCGCGAATAATTCCGTCTAAAGTAGATTGGCCTGTGCCATAACGATTATCAAAAAGATGTTTAGTTAAAGCATCATTAACCGCAATTATAGGATAACGTAATTTACCTTCAAGCGCTAAAGCCCGTAAACGTATTACTCCGGTGGTTGTTTCTTCTGTACCACCAATAATATTAGCATGTACGCTTGCTGGACGCTGGTGGATAGTACTCACCAAATCTGCGCCATCATCCATCGTAATATCAGGCTTTACAGCTAATGCAGATTTCATATGTGCATAATAAGTTTTAGTATCCTCTCCCTTAATCGCAAAAACACCTACTTTTAAATCTTTAACCAGAGCAGCCGCCACATCATCCTGAGTAGAAAGAGGATTAGACGCACAGATATATACATCTGCACCACCGGATTTCAAAACATCACCCAATACAGCAGTTTCAGTGGTAACATGCAAACAACAGGCAATCTTTAAACCTTTTAAAGGTTTTTCTTTAGCAAATCTCTGTTTTATAAGGCTGAGTACTGGCATATTTTTAGCTGCCCATTCAATTCTTAAAGCTCCCTTTTTAGCTAACTTTGCATCCTTAATGTCATATTGCATATTATCTCCTTAATAGTTAAAGACAAAAGCTTTAAGCTGTAAGTTTTAAACTATAAGCTTACGGCTTACAACTTACGGCTTTTTTATAATCTTGCTGCTTGCTTTTTTAGATCAACTACTTTATCCAGCTTCTCCCAGTGAAATTCCGGCTCTGGCCTTCCAAAATGACCATAACTGGCAGTTTTTCTATAGATGGGCCGGCGTAATTTCAATGATTCGATAATTCCTTTAGGGGTAAGCTCGAAATTCTGCCGGATCAGCTTCACCAAAACCTCCTCTGGAAGAACAGAAGTTCCTTCGGCCTTGACCATCACCGATAGGGGATCTGCCCGACCAATCACATAAGCAAGCTGAATAAGGCATTTTTCCGCTAACCCTGCACTCACGATATTTTTGGCAATATAACGGCACATATATGCCGCAGAGCGATCAACCTTAGTCGGATCCTTACCCGAGAATGCCCCGCCACCATGAGCCACTGCTCCGCCGTAAGTATCCACGATTATTTTTCTTCCGGTCATCCCGGTATCCGACTGAGGACCACCCACAACAAATTTTCCCGTCTGGTTAACAAAATATTTGGTATTCTTATCAACCCAACCTTTGAGGACCGGTCCAGCAACTTGACGGATAATCTCCTGACGCGATTTTTCAGTAATGCGCTTACCGCTTTTATCCAAAATATCATCGGTATGTTGCGAAGCCAAAACCACCGAATCCACACGTACCGGCTTGCCGTTATCATATTCAACTGTTACTTGGGTTTTTCCGTCCGGGCCAAGGTATTTTAAAATCTTCTCTTTACGCACACTAGTTAAACGCATCGCTAATTTTTGCGCCAACATTAAAGCCAGCGGCATTAACTCTTCGGTCTCCTTACAGGCATAACCAAACATTATACCCTGATCCCCTGCTCCACCGGTATCCACACCTTGTGATATATCCAAAGACTGAGCATGAATCGCATTGAGGATAGCGCAAGTATGAAAATCAAAACCGTATTTAGGATGATCATAACCAATCTCTTGGATTATTTTCCTGCTTATTTCATGCACATCGATAAAACCATGAGTAGTAATCTCACCACCGACAATTAAAAGCCCCATGGTGACATAAGTTTCACAGGCTACCCGCGAATAAATATCATTCTTTAAGCAAGCATCTAAGACCCCATCAGAAATCTGATCACATAACTTATCCGGATGCCCTTCGGTTACCGACTCTGAAGTGAAATAATGTTTCTGCACAGCCATGATTCCTCCTTATGTACTAACGCAACACCCGACGCTAATAGGTATTGCGTCGGTGTGCGCTAGGTAGCGCAAATGTTTCTTTTGCCGTGTTTAAGTATTTATAATCACCAATGTCAAACCAAGAACCGCTAAATACGTACCCATAAACATCCACCTTGGTTTTTAACCAAGCGATATAACTTCCGGTAGCATCAGCTTTCCTTTTTTCTTCCTGCATATAGACGTTAATAAAATTTAAATAATTTTTTGATATATAGTACAAACACATCGCTACCAAATTTGACTCCGGATGTTTAGGCTTCTCTTTAAAACTGATTACTCTTTTTAATTTATCCAACTTAACTACACCGTAACGACTGGCATCATTTTTGCGCTTTAATCTATACAAGCCTAGACTCGTAGGAGCAATATTTTTCTTAGCAGTATCCAAAAATCCTTGCAAAGAACCGCTGAATAGATTATCACCTCCAACTACTAAAAGATCCTCCTGGATCTTCTTCTTTTTAATCACAAATTGTATATCTCCGATCGCGCCTAACCTGTCCTGATTATTTTTAGTCAGATCATCGACCAAAGTAATCTTCTTAGACGAACTTACTGTTTTGGCCCACTTTCTGAAATCTGATATAAACTTACTATTAGTTACGACATAAATCTCACTAATGCCGCTAACTAACCCTAATTTATCAATGATATAATTTATAATCGGCCTGCCCTTTACCTCTAAAAGCGGCTTAGGATATTTTTTAGTTAAAGGATAAAGCCGGGTAGCATATCCGGCAGCTAAAATTAACGCCTTCATTTATCCCTCTTTGCAAAGCTTCGAGGGATTTCGTTAGACAAAAACTTTAAGGTGCTCATTTTAAAATCTCCGCTAATCTATTTTGCGAAAATTCTTCAACCTCTTTTCCGGTCGAAAGTTCCAACGCTTGATGCGCAATCTCTTGGGTGGCCTTAAAACCTACCGCACGAATTAAATACTTTAATTCCGGAATCACCTGCGGCGGTACACTAAATTCATCTAAACCTAAACCTAAAAGAATAAGTGCCAAAGACGGTTCCCCGGCCATCTCTCCACACATGGCTACCTTAATTTTAGCCTGATGCGCTGCATCAATAATACTCTTAATCAATCTTAAAATTGCCGGATGCGCCGGATTATAAAGATAAGCAACTTTCTCATTACTACGGTCAACTGCCAAGGAGTATTGAATTAAATCATTTGTCCCGATACTAAAAAAATCTGCTTCTTTAGCCAATATATCCGCAGTCATCGCCGCTGAAGGGACCTCCACCATTACCCCCACCTCAATTTTATCATTAAACTTCAAACCATTTTGTCTAAGCTCTTCTTTGACTTCATTCAACAGGTGATTTGCCTGCCGTAACTCCTCAACCCCGGAGATCATCGGATACATAAGTTTAAGATTCCCATGCACTGAAGCCCTAAGGATAGCGCGTAGCTGTAACTTAAATATATCCGGACGTGCTAAACAGAACCTAATCGCCCTCCACCCTAAAAACGGCTGCATTTCATGCGGAATTTTAAATTGCGATAGAAATTTATCTCCACCTATATCCAGAGTGCGAATAACCACTGAATGCGGATTCATCTCTTCAGCCACATACTTATAAGCCTGGTAATGTTCCTCTTCGCTGGGAGAATCCTTACGATTCATATAAAAAAACTCGGTTCGATATAGCCCGATTCCCTGGCCACCGTGTAACTTGACACTTGGCACCTCATCCGGAAATTCAATATTCGCATTGATTAAAATTGTCCGGCCATCAGCAGTAACTGCCAATAAATCTTTAACCAACAGAAATTTATCCGCGATACCTTTTAATTTTTCAAGTTTTTGTTGATAGTTACGCAGTGTTTCCTCATCGGGATCGATAATCACGATTCCCAAGCTGCCATCAACGATCAATATATCTCCCGGGTTGACTTTGGAGGTAATTTCTTCTAACCCTACGACTGCAGGAATCTCTAAGGATTTAGCCATAATCGCGGTATGCGAAGTCTTGCCACCAATATCCGTAACAAAAGCAGCGACATTTTTAGTATGCATTGCCGCGGTATCTGATGGAGAGATGTCATGCGCCACAATAATTGCTTTGGCCTTAACATCACCTAAACCCTTCTTCTCTTTCCCTAGAAGATTTCTTAATATCCTTTTGCCGACATCGTTAATATCCGCTGCGCGTTCCTTAAGGTATTCATCCTCGATTTTCAAAAACACACCAATATATTTCTTTAAAACCTCAGAAAAAATATACGCAACATTAAGTTGTTCTTTTTTAAGGCAGCTGATTACCTCTTCGATGAGCATCCGGTCCTCAAGAACCAACAGATGTGCATCAAAAATCTGCGCCTCCTCCTGGCCCATATCCGAACTAATCCTTTTTTGCAGCTCAATAATCTCACGACGAGTCTGAATCAACGCTTCTTCAAAAAGCTGAATCTGAGTGGGAATATCTGTCCAGTTAATCGCTTCGCGTACGACAACAAACTCCTCTTTCCCTAACACATAAGCCGGTCCGATACTAATACCACCTGCAGCGGCAATTCCTTTTAATTGAATCATAGCTCTTCCTCACTACTAATTAGTTTTTCTAACTCTACCAACGCAGCCTCGGCATCCGCTCCATCTGCCTCAACGACAATCAAACTTTCCTTCTCTGCTCCAAGCATTAAAATACCCATGATCGATTTACCATTAACCTCTTCATCATCATGACGCACGGTAATCCGCGCATCGAATTTATTAGCGATCTGCACAAATATAGCAGCCGGGCGGGCATGTAAACCCTGTTTATTTTTTACAATTAATTCTTTTTTAATTAATGGCATGTTAATGAGCACATAACTTACGAACACGCCAGTGTGAGTAAGTTATTGTGCGAATTAATCCCCGCGCTTAGCTTCAAATATAGAGAAGCTGCGGGGATCAGATCTCCTCAATAAAACTTAAAATAATTTTAGCTAACTTTTCCGGATCATGCCGGATCACCCCGTCTTGAATCATGCTAAAATCTTCCTCAACCACCCGAACCCCAAGATTCTCTATCTTCTTACGGTCATTAACCACCAAAAGCGAATTATCATGAGAATAGCGCTTTAAGACCTCAGCCGGCACCTCACCATTATTCACTATGCAGTAATCCAGAATCTGTTCATGGCTATGCTTCAAAAGAGCTTTAATATGATCCGAAACGCTATAGCCATCGGTTTCCCCCGGTTGAGTCATCACATTGCAAACATAAACTTTTATAGCTTCCGATTCTGCGATCTCTTGAGTAATCTCTTTAATTAATAAGTTCGGAATTATGCTAGTGTACAAAGAACCCGGCCCCAAAACAATAATCTGCGCTTCTTTAATTGCCTTTAAGGCATCCGGCGTAGCCAATGGCTGTTGGGGAGCAAGACTAACTCTGTTAATTGGCTTTCTGGCCTGTGGGATCTGCTCTTCTCCAATAACCATTGAGCCATCTGAATAATGTGCCACCAATGTTACATCTCCTAATGTTGAAGGAATAACCTGGCCTCGTAAAGCTAAAACCTTACTCGTCTCCTTAATCGCTTTTTCAAAATCACCAGTCAAGCGCGTCATTACTGTAAGAAAAAGATTGCCGAAGGAGTGCCCGGAAAACTCTGAATTCGCATCAAATCGAAATTGAAAAAGATCCCGCATCAATGTTGGGGCATCAGCCAGAGCCACTAAACAGTTGCGTATATCACCAGGAGGTAAAACATCAAACTGTTGCCTAAGCCTACCGCTAGAGCCCCCATTATCCGCCACCGTAACTACGGCAGAAATATTAGAGGTATAATTTTTTAACCCGCTTAAAAGAACAGATAGCCCTGTGCCACCGCCCACGGTAACGATGCGCGGGCCACGGCTTAATTGTTTTTTTTGATACAAAATATCAATTAACTCTGTACCCCTGCTTGATGGAACAAATATAGTAATAAAAGAACGCATCAAGCGCTTGATGCCTAAAATTAAAATTATAATCCCGGAGAATACAATCAAAGCATCAAAAATTTGAATCAACCAGAATTCTTCGCTACGTAAATTAGCCGTACCTAAAATTAAAAGTACGACACCAAAGGCACTTAAGCCAACCCAACGCTTAATCCCTATACCTGGATAAAACCATCTTAGAATATCATTAGCGTTAGCTTTCATTTTTAGAAAAGTTATCTTCTTAAATTATATTATTTATACGAATTGCCTTACCAAGCTTATAAGGCAAGGAGCACTAAATAAAGACGTTTTGATTAAATCTTTTTTTCATCTTCCTGCGTGATAACCTTGATTACGGATTTTTCATCCATACAAGTGCGTAAGGTATCACGAAAGTATTTATCCTTTAAAAGACGAGATATTCTGGCTAAGGCTTTAAGATGCGGGCCGGCGGAATCTTGCGGGGCAACTAATAAAAAGAAAATGTAGGCCAATTCACCATCCAGTGAATCAAAATCCACGCCCTTTTTAGAAAGACCAAAAGCAGCAACGAGCTTGTCCACACAATCGCATTTTGCATGCGGTATGGCTATGCCTTGACCGATAGCTGTTGATCCTAAGGCCTCTCTGGACATTAGCGCGTCAATGAGCTTATTACGATTACGTTTTTCTACATCAGAAGCTTCAATTAAAAAATCCACCATCTCTTTAATCACATCTTCCTTATTGGTGGATTTTATATCAACGATGATAGCCTTCTTCGAGAGAAAATCCATTATCTGCATTTGCTACTCCTTTCAAATAATAAGATAAAGACAAATAAAAGCGGGAGACGGGATTCGAACCCGCGACATCAACCTTGGCAAGGTTGCGCTCTAGCCAGCTGAGCTACTCCCGCGATACCTATCGCGCACCGGCGCAATTTCGCCACCTGGCGAACACCCGCGCAATTGCGCTACCTAGCGTATACCGGCGCAATTCCAATTAGCGCCGGGTATCTCCAATCAGCGCGGGGTGCTGCGCTACCTACTTAAGATTCTATGGGCGGAAGAGGATTTGAACCTCCAAGGGTTGCCCCAATAGCTCCTAAGGCTATCGCGTCTGCCAATTTCGCCATCCGCCCCAGAACGGGCACCGCCTATATTCTACCTGCTAACTACTACCTGCTGAATTTTATTTGAGCCTCCCGCGACTCGAACGCGGCACAACCACATTAAAAGTGTGGTGCTCTACCTGATGAGCTAGAGGCCCTAGAACCGATAAACTCTAAATTTTAAACTCGAAACACTAAACAAACTCTAAACCTAAAATCCAAATATTCAAAACAGAAGCTTTAAGCTGTAAGTTTTAAACTTACGCCTTATAGCTTACGGCTTAACACTTAAAACTCCAACACTTCTTTCTCTTTGCTCTTTAAAAGTTCGTCAATCTTGGCAATATACTTATCCACTATTTTCTGCAACTCATCAATACCGCGAAATTTCTCATCTTCAGAAATAATTTTATCCTTTTCCAGCTTCTCAACAGATTCTTTGGCTTCTCTTCTAATCGTACGCAGAGATACCCGGCCATCTTCAGACATTTTATGTAGCAACTTAGCCATCTCCTGGCGCCTTTCCTTAGATAACTGCGGAACAGTAATCCTAATTATCTTACCATCATTAGAAGGACTAACTCCCAGATTAGATTTCAGAATCGCCTTTTCAATCTCAACAATCGCCGTAAGGTCCCAAGGCTGGATAACGATCAAATGCGCATCCGGCGCAGATATTGCTGCCAACTGTTTTAACATAGTCGGAGTCCCATAATAATCAATATGCAGACCTTCCACTAAGCTCGGGGATGCCCTACCGGTCCTTACTTCATGAAACTGGCGATTCATCGATTCAAAAGCCTTTTTCATTTTTTCTTCAGTATTATGTATTGTTTCCTTAATAGACATATTGGCTTTCCTCCATTTAACTTACAACCGTACCAATCTTTTCACCTAAAATTACACGTTTAATATTACCCACGCAATTAAGATTAAAAACCACAATTGGTAATTTATTATCCATACATAAACTAATTGCGGTTGCATCCATCACCTTTAAACCCTTTTTAAGTACATCAATGTATTTTAATTGAGTAAATTTTCTGGCATCTTTTACTTTTATTGGATCAGCCGAATAAACTCCATCAACTTTAGTGGCTTTCAAAATAGCATCAGCACCAATCTCCATCGCCCGTAAGGCTGCCGCGGTATCTGTAGTAAAATAAGGATTGCCGGTTCCGGCGACAAAAATAACTACTCTGCCTTTTTCTAGATGCCGAATCGCCCTTCTTTTAATATAAGGCTCAGCTATCCTTTGCATTTCAATAGCGGTCAAAACCCGAGTCGGCACGCCTGTTTTCTCCAGCGCATCTTGCAGAGAAAGTCCATTAATTACGGTGGCCAACATCCCCATATAATCTGCGACACTCCGGTCCAGGTCCAAACCTCGACAAGCAGTATTCTCCTGGCCGCGCAGGATATTACCTGCACCTAAAACTATTGCTACATCCACGCTCAAATCCCTAATTTCTTTAATCTGGAGTGAGATAGCCAAAAGCACCTCTGGATCTATACCGTGCGTTTGCTTGCCGGCAAGTGCCTCACCACTAAGCTTAAGGACGATTCGCTTGTAAACCGGTTTGACCATTTATTCGCCGATCTTATAGCGGATAAATCTACGGATAATGATATTCTCACCCATTTTTCCTACAATACTACCTAAATAATCTTTAATCGTTAAGCTTGGGTCTTTTACAAAAACCTGCTCTAACAAACAATTGTTCTTATAATAGTCTTCTTTATTTTTTTCATGTTTTAGAACTTCCCCTGGAACATCTTCTTTTTTAATATACTCCGGACTGGTTGCAGCGATCTGCATCGCCAGATCCTTAGTAAACTTAGTAAACTCTTCATTTTTGGCCACAAAATCTGATTCACAGTTAACCTCTAGCAAAACTCCAATTTTATTACCGTGATGGATATAGCAATCAACCCTACCCTCTTTGGCAGCGCGACTCTGCTTTTTAGCGGCAATCTCTAAGCCTTGTTTACGTAAGAATACCACTGCCTGCTTGATATCGCCATTGGACTCCTCTAAAGCTTTTTTACAATGCGCAATACTTGAACAAGTTATATCTCTTAATTCCTTAATCGCATTAACTGAATTTTTCACTTGCCACCTTCTTTCTTGTGTACGAACACAACACCCGCGCAATCGCCGCAGAAGGCGGCGTACCCGCCCTTCCTATTGGGCGGGGTATATCTCTTAGCGCGGGGTGCCTATTCAATATTATTTTAAATTTATCTATTCCCTTCCTTCAATACATTAATCCATCATACTT
>Ga0247841_10004433_pt1 | contig 24114 bp, 16 predicted proteins | sample LaCruzMarch2015__2_FD_192410 | JGI IMG/M metagenome (GOLD analysis project Ga0247841, IMG submission 192410) | Freshwater microbial communities from meromictic Lake La Cruz, Castile-La Mancha, Spain - LaCruzMarch2015_18m | ecosystem: Environmental > Aquatic > Freshwater > Lake | place: Spain... | reverse complement strand
GTACGAACTGTTCAAACTTGACCGCTGGATGGCGCCGCTTCTAGGTACTACACGCCCATAGCCCCAAAACCGCATCAACACTGGGCTTGCAGCCTGTCGAGACAGAATAACTTGTAAACTCCTGCTAGTTGTTCTGTTAACGTGTTCAATCGTGCCATTGATCCACGGATGCGTCGCCGTGTTCGGGCAATGCGGCATCCCCTGTTTTTGCGCTCATTATAGCAAATAAATGTCGCGCGGTCAAACGCCGCTGCCGGCGCCCAGCGTGGTTTTACAAAATTTTCGCTATAAAAATGCCGCGCCGGCGGGTTGTGCGCTGAGACCCCCACGATCCTGCCGCTGATGTGATCGGTGGGGCGCCCGAGACCTGAATGCGCCAGAGACCCCCACGACCTTGCGTCGTGGGTGAATAAGATTGAGTGAATGCGCGCCGCTGTTTTTCTCAATCTCTGCGTCCACCGAGGCAAGCTCGGTGGGGCGCCTGAGACCCCCACGGCCGCGCCGATAAAGGGGTCAGGGAATGCGAATATCGAATATCGAACAAGGAATAACCAATGATGAAGTTCTGCACAGATACTTCGACCTTCGCTATTACTTGTTCAATATTCGATATTCATCAGCGGGTTCAAGGCTGCTTGGAGTCCCGCCACCGGCGCATGCGCGTCAACGTAAGCGGCTGGCTGCCTCGTCTACAACAGGCGCAGTACGTAGACGCGGCGGCTCGCCGCGTGTTCCGATTGCCAACCGCAGCGCACAGAAAGCGGCGAGCCGCCGCTTCTACGACACACGCAACTAACGTTGACACGCATGCGCCAGCGGCGGGATTCAGGGAAAAATGGTTTTGCTGCAAAATCATTTTGTGCAAAATGAATTGCCGCAATTCATTTTTATCGAGTGTTGGATATTGGATATGCATCATCTCTTCTGCGTGTGCTGTCGTGAGGGCATTTTCCGCCCGTCAGTTGCTTGTGGCTGCAAATGCTATAATAGCAGTTGCGTAGTTTACTCACACCCGTTTCCGGGAAATCGGTGGCGCTGGTGCCACACGCCGCCCCGCAACATCACCGCACCCCGTAGCGTCTGCGAAACAGGAGACCACAATAAACCCGGCATGCGCAAAGAAGGCGGCGCTGTTTTTCCTGGCCTCGTTTCCTGCAACACCCAAGACAGGCGGCGAAATGTATAATCGCATTTTGACCGATGGCTTGCTGGCGCTGGGGGTGGATGTCAAAATTGTCGCGCTGGATCAAGAACTGCCCGGGGTGTCGCTGCATGATTCTGGCAACAGCACGGCACTTCGGAAACTGATGGGCGTGCTCCTGCGCAAACACAGCCCGGATTTTCGCGTCATCTTGATCGACTCGTGGCTGTATCGCTATTTCTGGCACCTCGCATGGCGCGCACGGCTGCGCGGGCATAGCCGTCTTGTCGTGTATTCACAGCTGTGCTATTGGGATACGTACCACGCCTGGTTGTATCGCACGCAGCATCGCCTGCAGACCTTGGCCGCCCTGGTCCCGGCCCACTACAACATCGGCGTGAGTGCCACGGTGTTGCAGGCGGACTTGGGGCCCTGGCGCCGCGCGTCCACCAGCGAGGTTATTCCCCCCGGCTGTGATTATCTGGGCAAGGTGGTGGCCCAGGCTGATTGTGCGCGCCTGCCCGCGCAAATCATCTCCGTCGGCAATTATACGCCCCGCAAGGGTTACCACATACTCATCGCCGCCTTGGCGCTGGTCGTGCAGCAGCACCCTGAATTGCGCGACAAGATCAGCCTGCGCCTGGTGGGCAACCAAGCCTATAATCCCGACTACATCGCCAAACTGCGTGGCCAAATCGCGGCGGCGGGGCTGGAAGACCAAGTCATTCTTGACGGTTGGATTGCGCGGGACGCGCTGAGCCAGGCGTTCGCGGCGGCACAGCTCTTTGCCTTTGCCTCGGAATCCGAAGGCTATGGCATGGTGGTCATGGAAGCCATGCTGCATGGCCTGCCCGTGCTGCTGGGCGATTTCAAGACGGCGCCCGAACTAGTGGGCACGGATCCCGCCTGTGGCTATGTCGTCCCGCGTCACGATCCCCGCGCGTTTGCCCGCGCTATCATTGATTATTTTACCCGCCGCGATCGCGCCGGCATGGGCGAACACGTCCGCGCCCGCGCACTCGCAACGGCACTCTCGTGGCAGGACGTCATCCTGAAATACAAACGCGTGATTGAAGCACACTCCTAAGCGCACAATCGACATTTTATGTCGTTTGTCGCTGCGCCGGGCAGGCAGGGTGGGAGGCGCCTCCGTGCGGCGATCTGCTGCCCGACGGCCTGTCCCGCCACCGGCGTGGATCGTCAACCGCCTAAAACTGTCGATTGAGATTGTCCAGGCCAGCAGCATCAATCAGCTGTTCCGCTCCGCTTGCTTTTGTGCCGCATGCACGCTACAATAGTGCAGAATATTACTTGACACGAGCATCAGGACACCCATGCAGCAACCAGAGACAGCAACATATTTGAAGACCGTCGAAGCAGCGCTCCGGCAGGGCAACGCCACCGAACACACCCACCGCGCCGCGCTCGAACACTTTATCGAGGCCACTTTTCCCGGCACCGATGCGGTCAACGAACCGACCCGCAGCGAGTGCGGTGCGCCCGACTATGTCGTCGCTAAGACCAAGCCGCGCCTCACCATCGGCTACATCGAGGCAAAGGATGTCGGCGCCGATCTGCGCGCCATCGAGAAGAGCGACCAGATCAAGCGCTATCTTTCCCTTCCCAATTTGCTTCTCACGGACTACCTCGGTTTCCGTTGGTATACCAATGGCGAGTTCCGCGCCGCCGCCTCGCTCGGCGAATGGAACGGCAAAGCTATTGTACCCGCCACGGACGGCGGCACCGCCGCGCTGGCGCTGCTGGCCGACTTCATCCAGCAGGCCCCGCAGCCGATCCGCTCGGCGCGCGCACTGGCCGTCAGGCTCGCCGTGCTGGCGCACCATGTTCGCGATATCATCGCCGCGGCCCGCACGCACAATTCGTCCGACCTCCTGCGCGCCATGCAAATGGCCTTCAGCACCACGCTCGTGCCCGAAATCTCGATTGCGGATTTCGCGGATATGCTGGCGCAGACCATCGCTTATGGCCTGTTTGCCGCGCGCTGCGCCGATCCGTCGCCAGACTTTTCGCGCGATGAAGCCATGCACCTCATGCCGCGCTCGAACCCATTCCTGCAAAAACTCTTCCAGTTTATCGCCGGCAGTCAGATTGACGATGAACCCTTTATTGGATTTGTGGACGACATGGTGGATGTGCTGGCACATGCCGACATGCCGGCCGTCCTGCGCGATTTCGGCACCTACAAAAAAGGCGAAGATCCAATTGTTCATTTTTACGAAACATTCCTGGATGCCTACGACCCGGCCATGCGCGCCAAGCGCGGCGTGTATTACACAGCGACGCCCATCGCCGGCTACATGGTCCGCTCCATTGATTACCTGCTCAAGTCAGTCTTCAAACTGGCCGCCGGCCTTGCAGACGGCTCGACTTGCACTGTCACCAAACCCTTGCCGGGCACCAAAGATGAGCTTAGCCTGCCGGAAACGCATCCGCGCGTCCTGATCCTCGATGCCGCCTGTGGCACCTGCACCTTCTTCTACGTCCTCATTAACTTTTTGCGCGACCAGTTCATGGCGCGCAACCTGCCCGGCCAGTGGCCTGATTTTGTCAAGACAAACTTGCTGCCGCGCCTGTTCGGTTTCGAACTGCTGATGGCGCCCTACGCGGTCGCCCATCTCAAACTAGGCATGCAGCTCGCTGGCTTCGACCTGCCCCACGAGCAGCGGGAGCAGTGGGCCTACCCCTTCGACAAGGGCGAACGCCTCGGTATTTACCTCACCAACACGCTCGAAGAGGGCATCCAGCGCGGCGAGGAATTCTGGACCCGCTTCCTCTCCGAGGAATCCAACCTGGCCGCCGCCGTCAAGCGCGACAAGCCGATCATGGTTGTGCTCGGTAATCCACCCTACTCCGGCCACTCGGCCAATAAGAGTTGGGACGACGAACACGGCAACTACACCTTCATCGGCCGTTTGCTCCAAGACTATTATCCGTCAGGTGACGACGGCCTCAAGAAAGAAAAGAATCCAAAATGGTTGCAGGACGATTATGTCAAATTCATGCGCTGGGGCCAATGGCGCATCGCACAGTCCGGCTCCGGCATCCTGGCCTTCATTACCAACCACGGCTACCTCGATAATCCAACGTTCCGCAAAATGCGCAGAGAATTGTTGTCCGCCTTCAACCACATCTACATCCTCAATCTTCACGGCAACCAGCGCAAAAAGGAAACAACCCCGGACGGTTCGCGCGACGAGAATGTCTTTGACATCCAGCAAGGCGTGGCCATTGCTTTCTTTGTCAAAGAGCAGGGCAATCCAGCACCGGCAAAAGTACAGTATGCCGACCTGTGGGGCGCGCGCGACGCCAAATATCATATCTTGGAAACAAAAGACCTCCAGCACACAAAATGGAAAACGGTTGCGGCCGCCGCGCCATTCCATCTCTTCATTCCGCAGGACGACAAGCGCAGCGCCGAGTATGCTAACTTCTTGAAGATTACCGACATCATGCCGGTACACTCGGTGGGAATTGTCACCGCGCGCGATAAACTTGCCGTGCAATTCACCAAGGAAGAAATGTGGCGGACCATTAATGACTTCGTTGCTTTGCCACCTGACGAAGCGCGGCGCAAATACGATCTTGGACCTGATGCCCGGGATTGGACCGTCAAGTTGGCGCAAGAGGATCTCCGTGCATCCGGACCGACCAAGGAAAAGCTGTGTCCCATACTCTATCGGCCGTTTGACAAGCGGGTGACATACTATACCGGCAAGGACAGGGGCTTTCATTGCAGGCCACGGACAGCGGTCATGCGCCACATGGTTGGCCATGGCAATATGGCGCTATGCACCACGCGCGGCATCGAAATCAGTGCCGGCTGGAACCACACAATATGTTCAGATGAGCCCATACAATTGCACAGCGTTTCCCTTAAAGAAGCGAACTACATATTCCCGCTTTTCCTTGCTTCCACAACTCCCAAGGAAGGCAAAGGCGCAGGAGGCGGTTCTGCAGCACGCTACACCATGATGCTCTTCGAGCCGGATCAGGAGTATGCCGGCAGGCAACCCAACATCGCGCCGGCCGTGCTGGCCCAGTGCAAGTCGGCGTTTGGCAAGCCAGTCCTGCCGGAACATTTGTTTTACTACATCTACGCCGTGTTGCACTCGCCCACGTACCGACTGCGCTATGCCGAGTTTCTCAAGATAGATTTCCCGCGCATACCACTCACGCAAAACCGCGACATGTTCGACAAACTGGCGGCACTGGGAGACGAGTTGGCCGCACTGCATCTGATGACCTCGCCGGCGCTCGCGTCATGCGAGAACCCGCTGACCTCGCCGGTGCAGTACCCGGCGACGGGCGACGACGTGGTTGAGAAGGTGCGCTATGCAGACGGCAAAGTGTTCATCAACAAGGCGCAGCACTTCACGCCGGTACACGAGTCGGTCTGGCAGTTCAAGATTGGCGGCTACCAGGTGGCGGAGAAGTGGTTGAAGGACAGGAAAGGCCGGCCCCTGACGCCCGCCGACAAAGTCCACTACGCCAAGATTATTGTCGCGCTGGGGCGCACTAAGGAGCTCGTGGCGCAGATAGACCACGCCATCCCCGCATGGCCCATCTCTTGAAACATGTTCGACTCATCTTTGCCAGTGATCCTGAGGATAATGTACGCTGTGAGTTAAGACACTATGCTAAATGGAGATATCACAATAAGGATCATGCATGTTTGTCTTGCCGCCAATAACACCAGTCGAACCCAACACCACAATACTGCATCTCACTCAAGAGGAACAAGCATTTATCAGTAAAACGCAGACTACCATCATCACCAATTACGACGATATCTGTCAAGTCTGTTCCTACGCCGTATTGCATTCAGTATTTCAAGGCAGCCACGTCTTTGAAAAATGTTCTCAGCAGAAGCACAAGACAATGTCAATGGTTGTTTTGCCTCTAATGTTGCGCAACGTGCTCGAAGAGGGTCAGGCATCATCTCTTCTTATAAGATCACATCTTTACGAGCCAGCATGGATAATCTGCAGGACGTTATTGGAATCCTATTATTCGATGTCCTTCTTGCTGGAAGATGGTGTTGTCGATGAGGAAAGGGCGAACGCTTTCTTAGCGTGGACAAGATGTAAGGCACTCGAAGAGCTTAATTCTATTGAGGCGGATGTTAAGACTGGCAAGTTGAGCCTGGACACAGCTCAGCTACAGTCCAACGCAGAACACCGTAAGAATATCGAGGTGTATCTTCGAAAGCCTCGCTATAGCAAGTATGCCACTCAATACAAGAAAAACATCCCGTGGTTTCGCCTCTGTAGTAACAAACTAAACCATCTTCGTGACTTGGCAAAGCACCTTGGCATAGAGGATCCACATGTCACTATTTATAAATATGCATCTTTGAAAGCACATGCTGTAGATCCATTCTACGCATGGGTTCACGACAATTCATCGAACAACCTTGGCGTCTACGCGACAAGGAACCCAAATAAACACATGCCGATCCTGGCCGTTATGATTTCCTCACTTATAAACGGATGCCTGCACAAAGTGGCTCACGCATACCTCAAACAAGATACCCAGATGATCGCTGGTCTTAACGAGTCTTACAAAGCAAACCGCGTATACTTGGCCACAATAGCAAGCATTCAGATCACCGAAGGCTGTCTCTAATCTTAAATCCTAACACCCAAGTTGGCAGACAATTACTTCAACCCGACTCCTTATACGTAAGATTCATCCTTATTTACACGGATGTGCCGTTTTTTTCGTCGCGCAGTGCGGGGGCCTGCTAATATGCGCAGCGATGCCACTCGAAAAATGCGTGAAAGTGCGCCTGCCGGTAATTGGGTGAGCTTGACGGCACACGTCGAAATGCGCACCACGGAAATATCGTGTAGTATTTCTGGGTGCGTCCATGAACTTGGCGACGCGATAGAGGTTTGCTCTTCTTGAGCCAATCGCGGCAAGATTGTTTCAAAAGTCATAATTTGCTATAATAGAGCAAAGAACCTAGAACAAAAGGGATGAGTACTATGAGAAAGATTATATCGGTCATGCTTCTTTCATGCGCGGCAAGCAGCGCATGCCACGCGGTTTATCTTACTAACGGCATCTCGCCCGAAAGTATAAGCATATTCGGCGAAATGACCGGCGACGGCGTGCCAGATGTTGCCGATAATTATCATGATGGTAATCGCTGTTATATTAACTACCAGAACATTTGGAATCCAAAGTTTCAACTATATCTGGATGTGATATGCTACACCAATCGTGGAAAATCAAAGGCCTATCTCAAGCGAATCGAAAACAATCGAGTGTTCTTGCAGGTGCCCGGAGGTCCATATTTCTACATTGCTGACCGTGTCGGAATATGCTCCTATACGGGATCTGTTTTTGTTTCTTCATCTTCCGATCCTGGCGGATCCTATTATGGTATACAGTGGTGGCGCGACTTGAATTCTGACGGCATTCTTGACAACGCCTATAACGGATTTGGATTTGCCATGGTTGCATTGGGATCAAATGCCTTATCTGGAACTCCGTATCCGCAGTATTTGTGTGCGCCTCAATTTGTGCGCGACACAAACGGATATCTCATTTCATTAACCGGTGCGCTCAGAAGTGGAGACATTGACATGGATGGCCAGCCAGAAATCATAGAATACCCTTCGTCCACCACGAACATCTACGAGATTCTTTCAGCAACCAACTGGTATCATGCCGGTTCCCTTACAGGACGCGTCGTATGGGCAAATGGCGACTGGGATGGAGATGGCCTAGTAGATATAATGTGGAGCGACGGCGAGGTACAGCTTGCCGTTATTCCTGAACCTGCCTTGCCGTCTTTGGTCATAGCAATTGTTTTATCATTCATGCGCATGAAAACGGTGTCGAGCGTTTGCAATTGACACTTCCCGACGATTGCACTACTGCCGCGCCGCGTTCCCTTCGCGCCGCGCGGCGCGGCGCTCCTGCAAATACGCAGCCCGCTGCTCATCGAAAAACGCGCGCACCGGCGCCTGCCGGTAATCCGGATAGGTCCACGGCAACACATCGAACTGCGCGCCTTTGACCAGCAAGGTCACTTCCGCATAAATGCCGTCGCGCAAATAGATGCGATGACTGAAATTCTTACAGCTTGCCAGAATCAGACTATGGGCGGTCAGCAAGCCCGGATCGAGATTAAGCGTGCGCCGGCCGTCCACCGCGCTGGCCCGCTCAATGGCATTCGTGCGCAGCTTGATCGACGCCAAGTCACCTGGCGGCACCAGCGTGCGAAAGACGCAATACCAGCGCGTCAAGCCCGCGCCCATTTCCGGTTGATAATACGTGGTCAATTTGAACGGCACGGCCTCTGTCGCCGCGCGCACCGGGCCGAACTCCGCCACGAGTTGCTGGGTAATCGCGGCGACGCTGTGCTGCGCCATGTGCAGCACGCCCATGAGCAGCATGACCGCTTCTGGTTCGCTCGGCATGCTCACCTGGCTGTCCGTGGTGCGGACTGCAAACCAGACTTATTAACGAAGAGAACAAGAGGAAAGAAAGAGTCAACGAACAAATTTTTACTTAATGGCTTGCTGACTCTTTTCACTCTAATCCTCTCTTTTGCCCTCTTCGTAAAAAAAGTTTAGTCAGGCAGTCGCTCCGCTGCGCTGGTCAGCAGCGCGCACAAGCCGCGCGCCACATGCGCAATCGTCTTGCGCCGCACATCAATGGCAATGATCTCGCGATTGCATTGCGCCAAGAAGATGCCGGAGCGCGGGGCAAAGCCAATGCCGAAATAAGCGGCCTGCGGCAGCGGCGCAATCACGTCGTCACGCCATTCATGCTGATCTCGATGCCGCGCGCGGTGTAGACGGTCACGGTCATGCCGGCCGCAACAAACGTGTTGGTGTAATTTTGATACTGTGCCGGCGTCCACACCCAGGCCGGCTCGACCGGCGCCGTGTCAGCGCGCTGCCATGCTGACGTTGCCGCACCAAGTTCATACTGCCAGCGCTGCGATCCGGCACTGCAAACCAGTCCCGCGCCATCCGGCGCCCAACCCAAAAACATCGGTGCCATATTAGTCGGCATAGCCATGATGCTAATCTCACCGCCAGTCTTGACGTCGCAGATCCGCACCATGCCGCCATCCACATACGCCAGCCGTTGCAGGTCCGGCGCCAGCGCCACACACGCGGGATTTGACTGCGCACAGGTCATTACAAATTCTTCCGGCACACGATTCGTGGCATCGACATAGCGCGCCAGCGTCACCGTGTTGGTGATCCCCAGCACCAGCGTGTTGGTGGTCAGCGCCGCAACGCGATACCCATGGTACGGCAGTGCGCTGTTGAGCAGCACCACCACGCCGCTGGCCAAGTCGCACGCCACCACGCCGCGCTGCTCCAGTGCGGCATACACCAGCAACCCGTCGCCGGCCGCAAAACCTTGCGCCGCGGGTTCAAGTTGATAGCCCGCCGGCACTTGTGGCTGCCCCATCCGCGCTTGCGTCACCACGCCCGGCAGCGCGCTGACCAGATTCGCCGCCAGCAGCACCAGCGCCAATTTCATCACCACGGCATCACGCAGCCAATACCGCGCAATCAGCACTTCAACAGTCGTGCGCAAGGCCAGCGTGATCAAGGAGTGCAGTGCCAGGATCAGCGCGAAATACGTGCGCAAATAATAGATGTTGGTCAACACTGCTTCATAGCGTTGCACCAGCATGCCCATCACAATCGTTGCGATAATGAACGACACAATGTTCATCAGCAGGCTGATGCCGGCCGCGCGCGCCCACGTCAGGCAGAAAAAGCGCTGCAACGCCAGCGCATCCAGCGCCAGCGTAAACATAATCAAACATGCTACAAATGCAATATCCATATACAATAAAATTTATCAAGTTACAAATTACAATTTACAAATACTTGTTACCTTGCTACTTCGGTACCTTGCTACCTTGCTACCTTGCTACCTTGCTACCTTGCTACCTTGCTACCTTGCTACCTTGCTACCTTGCTACCTTGCTACCTTGCTACCTTGCTACTTTGCTACCTTGCTACTTTGCTACCTTGCTACTTTGCTACCTTGCTACCTTCTCATCCGGCGTGTATTCCGGCACAATGTCGCACAGGCACTCATAAATTCGCGGCACATTCCCGACCGTCGCGACGGCGATCAAATCCGCGATTTTCTCCTGCAAGTCACCGACCAGCGGCGGGGCCGACCGCGCCATCATGATTTTTTCAAAACGGGTGCGCTGCTCGCTGCCCTCGTACATCAACTCTTCGTGCAACTTCTCGCCCGGACGCAAGCCGGTGAAGACGATGTCAATGTCAACGTTGGGCTGCTTGCCCATCAGTTGAATCAGATTGCGGGCCAAGTCCAAAATACGAACGGGTTCGCCCATGTTCAAAATAAAGATTTCGCCGCCGGTGCCCAAGGTGGCTGCTTCCAGCACCAACTGGGCCGCCTCCGGAATCAACATGAAATAGCGCGTGATCTCCGCATGCGTCACCGTCACCGGCCCGCCCTGCATGATCTGCTCCTTGAACAGCGGCAGGACACTGCCCGACGAATCGAGCACGTTGCCGAAGCGGACCGAAATGAAATTCGTCTGGCTGATCGTGTTGAACGCCTGCACATACAGCTCGGCGGCGCGCTTGGTCGCGCCCATGATGCTTGAGGGCCGCACGGCTTTGTCGCTCGAAATCATGACGCACTCGCGGCAACCCACTTTGTCGGCCGCATGCACCACGTTCATCGTGCCCTTGATATTGTTCAGGACGGCCTCGACCGGGTTGCGTTCCATGATCGGCACATGTTTGTAGGCCGCCGCATGAAACACCAGGGTCGGCGCATGCTGCTCGAAAATCGCGCGCAGGCGGTTCTCATTTTTAATGTCGGCAATGTACGGGAAAATCGGCAGGGCCGGGTATTTGCGCCGTAATTCCTTGTCAATCTGGTAGACGTTGAACTCGGACAATTCGACCAGCACCAGCTCGCGCGGCCCGTACAAGGCCAGCTGGCGGCACAGTTCACTGCCGATCGAGCCGCCGCCACCGGTCACCAGCACAACGCGGTCGTGGACGGCCGCGCGGATGCACTCGGTATCCAGCCGCACCGGCTCGCGCCGCAGAATGTCGGTGATGTCTACCGCGCGCAAGTCCGATATCGTGACGCGCCCGTCGACAATGTCGGTCACCGACGGCAGGGTCTTGAAGCGCACGCCCATGGTCGTGCAGGTCTCGATGATCTCGCGCAGGGCGCGGCCCGACGCCGACGGAATCGCAATCAGCACTTCCTCGATGAACAGCGTGTGGATCAGCGTCGGCAGTTCCGCGCGCGTGCCGATCACCGGCACGCCCTGCAGCAACATGTTTTGCTTGCGCGGGTCATCGTCCACAAAGCCGCGCACATTGTAGGTCAACGCCGCATTGCCGATGATCTCCCGCAGCAGCATCACGCCCGCGTCACCCGCGCCGACAATAATCACATTGGTCGTGCCCTTGCGCCGCCACGCAATCAATTCTTTTTTGATGCGCAACGAGAAGCGCAGCACGACCAGGATCACCGTCAGCAGCAGCCAGTCGCCGACAAACACGCTCGGCCAGAACGTCGCGCGCAGCGGCTTCAAGATCGGCCGGTAGATCAGCAGCACACACGTGCTGAACAACACGCTGCTGTACACCGTCGCCTGCACAATCCGCAAACAATCCCGCAAACCGGCGTAGCGCCAGCCGCTGCGGTACAACCCAAAATGCGCGAAAAACGCCAGGCGCAATGGCACCAGCAGCGGCAACGTGTACAGCCAGGTGCGATACCCCAGCGCGACTTCGCTGGTGATGCGCAAATCCTCGCGCAACAACAGCCGGCCGAAAATCACCGCCGCATACGACCCGACCGCCAGGCTGATGTCCAGCACCAGCAGCAACCAGGCCCGGCTGTCACGCACGTTAAACCATGTTCGTACCGTGTGTCGCACTATTTACTCCTGCCGGCGCATGGCCCGCAACGCATATTTTTTGGTGTCCGGCACGGCCAGGGGCACCGGCTGGTACGCATTCGTCAGCAACGGCAGCAAGGATGCCTGCCATGGGTCATTTACATTAATCAGCAGCACATCCGTGGCCTTCATTTGTTGTAGCGCCACGGAATTGCTCGCGGCAAACGGCAGGACGACATGCCGGGTCTGCGCATAATAACTGACCAAAAACAAATCCGGCGGCGCAATCAGCGCGGTGAGATTCGTGTGCGCGCCACGCAATGCCAAACCGCACGTTTTCAGCGGCACGCGCTCCCACTCGCGCGGCAACACCGCCGCCACCGCCAAAATAAAAAAGCCAAGATAATAGGCGCAATGCACCAGCACGCGCTGCCGCGCGCCCCATTGTGCCTGCCACATCAGCGGCGCGCCAAACACGACCGCCAGGGGCGCCACCACGCTCAGCGCATGCCGCTCTGAAAAATAAAACGTGTTGGCCGTGTAACGCGCAAAGACCACCCCGAAGCCGCCCAGCAGCAGCGCGCCCATGATGACCAGCGGGTCGTCCAGCCGCAACGCCCGCCGGCGCGCCAGATACCAGATGCCGGCCACGCAACCAAACAAGCCGATCCCGTGCGTCGCGCGCCAGATGCCGTCGGCAATCTCGGCGGCAAACAAGGCTGCGCGCCGCCGTTTCACCAGTTTGAAGAAATTGACGCGCTGCAAGGCATCCACGTCAATGCGCCCGTCCGGCATGAACATCTCGGCCTTGTTGACCTGCAGCGGGTCGGCCGCGCGCGTCACGCGCGTGCCCAGCGAATAACCTTTGTTTAAATTGTCCAGCCGCGCAAAATGCCAGCGGCCCGTCAACGCATGCGCGCCAAGGATCCCGGCCGCACCCAGCGCCAGCACACCCGCCACCAAAACACCGGCGCGCGCCACGCGCGCCATGGCCGCATACGGCCGCGCACTGTGCGCATACGCCAGCAGCAACGTCAGCGCACAACACGCCAGCACGCCAAAACCTTCCACCCGAAACAGCCCGGCGATCAGCAAACTCACGCCGGCACCGATCAACGGTGCCACGCGCCAGCGCCGCGCATCGCTCTGCACTACTGCGCTGAGAAACCACATCAAGCCCAGCATTTCAAAAAACACATACGGCGTCTCGCGCAACACTTCCGTGCTCAATTCGCACAGTAAGGGATTCAGCGCCACATACGCGCCGGCAAAATAGGCCGGGATCACGCCAAAATAGCGCAGCGCAATCCGAAACACCGGCACGACCAGCAACGTGCCCAACACGATATTGAGCGTCAGCGCCGCCGCCTCAAAACTCACCGGTGCCACCGTGGTGAGTGTCGTGTGCAGCGCACTGATGGCAATCGGAAACAAGTTGAAATCACGCAGATTGAACGCCGCCGACCAGTCGCCCCGCGAAATGCATTGCGCCCATTCAAGGTAGCGCGCCCCGTCCACGACAATGACGCCGCGCGTCCACAGCGCGCACAGCCGCACTACCAGCGCCGTCGCCAGCACAATCGCCAGCGCCACACCCGGTCGCTGCACCAGCAGCACCGGCTGCCGTTCCTCGCCCGCGCTGCTCATCCGCATTGCTCCGCCGGCGCGTTCTGCTTCAGCCATGCCGTCAATGCCGCCACGACCTGCTGCACATCCGCGCGCGGCAGACGATTGTAAAACGGCAGCGCAATGCTGCGCGCACTGACCGACTCCGTCACCGGAAACATGCCCGGCCCACACCCGAATTGCTCATGGTACAATGGCTGCAAATGGATGCACGGGAAATATTGATTGCAGCCAATCCCCTGCCCGCGCAACTGCGTGATCAAGGCGTTGCGCTGCGCTTCAACATACCCCATGGGCAGCTGCACGACGTAGACAAACCAACTGCGCGTCATGCCCGCCGGCGGCGCCGCCGGCCGCACCATCGTGGGCGCCTGCACCGCCAGCGCCTCGTCATACCACGCCGCCACTTGCGCGCGCGCCGCCAGCATCTCGTCAATCCGCTCAAGCTGCGCAATGCCCAGCGCACAATTAATGTCGCTCAGCCGATAATTGTACCCCAGTCGCGCATGGCTCAGCCAGCCCATGCCGTCATCGCGCCCTTGGTTGCGCATTGAAAGCGCCAGGCGCGCGATGTCGTCGCGATTGGTCACCAGCATGCCACCTTCGCCGGTCGTCATCTGCTTGTTGGGATAAAAGCCGAAGGTGCCGCAATCGCCCAGCCCGCCGGCGCAGACACCGTCAATGCGCGCGCCCAGCGCCTCACACGCATCCTCGATCACCGCCAGCCCGTGCGCCCGCGCCAAGCGCAGGATCGCCGCCATGTCGGCCGGCAAGCCAAACACATGCACTGGCAGGATCGCTTTGGTGCGCGGGGTGATCGCCGCCGCAATGCGTGCCACATCAAGGTTCAGCGTCACCGGATCAATGTCGACAAATACCGGTGTGGCGCGCTCGAACAAGGCGCAATTCGCCGAGGCCACAAACGAGAACGGCGTCGTGATCACTTCGTCACCCGCGCCAATCTCAAGCGCGCGCACGCACAGGTGCAGCGCGCAGGTGCCGCTGCTCAGGGCCACGGCGTGGCGCGTCCCGACATATGCCGCAAAGCGCTGCTCGAACTCCGGCAAGCGCGGCCCGAGACTCAGGTGCGGCGTGCGCAGCGTCGCGACCACCGCGTCAATCTCGCGCTGCGTAATGTCCGGCTGGGAAAGCGGAATTTGGGTGGTTGTCGCCATGGGCTTCGCCATATTACAGCACAAAATCAGTTTCCGGCGTCAACGCCAGAATCGTGTCCGCAATCAACGCCGCGCACCGCTCCACATCGCGCAAGTCGCACATCTCGACCGGCGTGTGCATGTAGCGGTTCGGCACGCTGATCAGCGTGCTCGGCACGCCGGCGCGCGTCAATTGCATGGCGTTCGCGTCCGTGCCGCTGCCGCGCGCCAGGGCATCCAGCTGCACGTCAATCTTGCGCTTCTTGGCCGTGCGCAGCACCAGGTCATACAACTTCGGATTGAAATTCGGCCCGCGCGCCACCACCGGCCCGCCGCCCAGCTTGATCTCGCCAATCTTTTTCTTGTCCGCATCGGGCGACAAGGCAAAGGTCACATCCACGGCAAAGCCCACATCGGGATTGACGCCAAACGCGCTGGTGTGCGCGCCGCGCAGGCCCACTTCTTCCTGCACCGTCGCCACCGCAAACACCGCCGCGCTGAACTCCTTGCCGCGCAACTGCCGCAGCACTTCGCCCACCACAAACGCACCGATCCGGTCGTCCAGGCCGCGTCCGATAAACACATTGTCATTCAACAGTTCAAAGCCCTCGGTGTACGTGATCGGGTCGCCGATCGCCACCAACTTTTTGACCTTCTTGCCGTCGTTCAGGCCGATGTCAATCCATAAATCGCCAATCTCCGTCGGCTTCTTGCGGTCTTCCTGCTTCATCAAATGAATCGGCTTCTTGCCGATCACGCCTTTGACCGGCCCGTCCGCCGTGTGAATCGTCACGCGCCGCCCGGGTATGATCATTTCATCAAAGCCGCCAATGCCCTGAAAGGCAATGTAGCCTTCGTCATTGATGTAACTCGCCTGAAAACCAATCTCGTCAATGTGCCCGGCCAGCATCACGCGCGGGCTGCCCTGCTCATTCAGCACCGCGACGCTGTTGCCATGCGTGTCGCCATAGACGCGATCCGCGACGGTCTTCATTTCCGCGCGCCACACGGCGCGCGCCGCATCTTCATAGCCCGACGGGCTCGGGGCATTCAACAAGTTTCCCAAATACTCCAGAATCGGCTTCTTCATTGTGGCTCCTGTGTCATAATTAAGGTTTCGTACAATTCGTGCAACGCCTGCGATATCACGCGTGTATCGGCCGTCGTGCTCATGAAATTCGTGTCGCCCTGCCAGCGCGGCACAATATGCGCGTGGACATGCTCGGTAATGCCCGCACCGGCGACCGCGCCCAGATTGATGCCGATGTTCACGCCCTGCGCGCGCATGCGGCGCTCGAGCCGCTGCTTCCAGCGCACCAGCAAGTCCATCATCTCGTGCAATGCCGCCGGCGCCAGCGCTTCCAGCGACGCACTGTGCTGATATGGCGTCACCAGCAGATGCCCGGCGTTGTAGGGATACGTGTTCATCAGCACAAAATTATGCGCCGCGCGTTCCAGCACCAGATTCTCGCGGTCATGCGCGGCGGGTGCCTGCGCTTTTTCGCAAAAGACGCACGCCGCCGGCTTCGGCCCGAGAATATATCCGCAACGCCATGGCGCCCACAGCGCGTACAACTCGTCATTTGTCATAGCGGTATTATACACAAAACGCCGCCGGCAGGCAACGCCGAACGCAAAGCGTGGTTTTCTGTTTGCAGTTTTCAGTTTTCGGTGGCAGAAACTGCCGCAGCGCTGCACTCAAGGAGCAGCCTGCAATGCTGGTCGCCTGCAATGTCGATTGTGCCTGATTCCGCCTCCTGTACTCCTTATGCTTAGTCAATTGCCGCCTGCCCCATATCCGGCGGTGCCAACACTACAGCAATGGCAACCCCACGTAAGCGCGCACACAAGTTGGGCGGCTGGGTGTGCTGAGACCCTCACAAACGCGCTAAAAGCGATTCAGGGAATGCGAATGTCCAATAATTTGTTTGCGGCGAACAAATTAATAAAAAATCATTGACGGGTATTCGCGGCTCTTCATTCTTTATTGTGGTCTTTCCTTCATCATTGGATATTGAGTGTTCGATATTGGATATTCAGCATCTCTTCTGCCAGACCCCCACGACCTTGCGTCGTGGGTGAATGAGATTGAGTAAAAAGGCGCGCCGGCGCTTTTTTCTCAATCTCTGCTTCCACCAGTCCCGCCGGCGGCGGGATCGGCGGGGAGCAACACCACAACTAAACCGCCGAATCTGGGTCTCGGCTGCTTTCATTTTTCATCAGGATATGCTATAGTGTCCACATCGTGGCCGGTTGCACCCACCCAGCCGGCATGTTGAGGAAACGTACTATGGTTGTCTATCTGTTGCGGCGATTGACCGGAATGTTTACTACGGTGTACAATGAATTAGGGCCACTGCGGCACTGCAAGTTACGCGCACGCGGGAGCGCGGGCGTGACCGCATCCTCCATCATCCGTTCCGCCCTGCTGCTCTTGCTCCTGGCTTTGCTGTGCAGCACCGCCAGCCCGTCCCCCTTTACAAAAGGGGGTGGTTTGGCGCCGCGCCAAACGGGGGATTTCGCTGCGGCCGCCGTCTCCGCTGCCGCCGCCGCCCATGACCGACGTACCGACGCACCGACCACTGACGTACCGCTTCCCCCGCTGCAGTCCCCCTTTCCAAAAGGGGGTGGTTTGGCGCCGCGCCAAACGGGGGATTTTGCTGCGGCCGCCGTCCCCGCTGCCGCCGATTCTGCACCGATTACCGATCACCGATCACCGATTACCAGCGCAGCGGCAGCCGCCGCCCCAGCCGTGCTGCAGTCCCCCTTTCCTAAAGGGGGTGGTTTGGCACCGCGCCAAACGGGGGATTTCGCTGCGGCCGCCGTCCCCGCTGCCGCCGATTCTGCACCGATTACCGATCACCGATCACCGATTACCACCGCAGCGGCTGCCGCCGGCCCCGCGGCTCCACCACTTCTGCCCCAGCCCGTTCCCGCATTGTCCATCCAGATCATTCTCGATCTCGCGCATGCGTCCGCCTGCCGCGACACCGCCAAAGCTATTGAAGAAGACAACATCGCCGGCGCCCTGGCGATGCTGGACGCCTTGGTTTCCGGTCCATTTTACTGGCGCGGCGCAGTGACCAACGGCTATCAGCAAGGCTTTTTCGTCAATGCCCTGCGCGGCTACTGTCTCGAACGCATCGGTGACATTGTCAAGGCCTATCGCAGCTATCAGAACAGTCGCGCGTATTTCGACGACCAAGTCGCCGCCGTGCAATGCCCCGATCCGCGTCTGGAAGTGTTTCTCGGCCTTGGGCGCACATGCCTTGTGGCTGGCCGCTACACCGACGCATTCAATTGGCTCGATCTGGTGCGGCTGGAAGCGTCCGCGACTCCGCGCATCGCGGCAGCAGCCGACCGCGGCCTGATCCGCCGCGCCGTCGAGATCGGCGACTACCACGATGCCATCACCAATTTCTGGGACTTGCAGTGCTTGTTACTTGAAACTGGAAACTCGAAACTGGTGGCAGTCGCAGAAGCAACGTCCAACATTCAACATTCAACACTGAACATCGAAGGCACAGCGGCGGAGCAGCCATCCAAATTCGTTCGCCCCGAACGACTCTTATCCCGCGAGGAGCACAAAGAACTCGCCCATCTCTATTTCTGGACGCACCAAGACCGGCCCGGCTTCAAGACCCTGCTCGACGGCATCACCCTGCTCGGCATTGACAACGACCTCGGCGTCAGAGACCCGATGGTTGACGCGTATCTGAACAACATAATGCGTGCCGACGACGCCGAGATTCAGCGCTTTTATGACTTGCTTGGCTACGCCATCAGCCAAGCGCGGGCTCTGAAAGGTGATGAAGACTATCTTGTGTTTCTGTGTAATGCGCGTGCTATGATGACCAAAGCGTCTCCTTTCCTTGATGTTAGTGATGACCTTAGGCAAACAACAAAGAGAATCAATAATGTCAAGCAGAATCTGAAACGGCAACAGAGAAGAAGACCGGCAACACAGATGCGGTCTATCTTGCGTCCACGCATCCATTCCCATGTTTGCACGCGTTCCGATAATACTTCCAAAGACATCACAGACCCTTCGCTGGTATGGTACGAAGACCAGATGATGCAACTGGATCTGGATCTGAAACATCATTCGAGTTTGTTTCATGCCATAGAGGCGGCAAACATGCTCAGCAAATCAGATCTGCCTCCTCTTGGCTATGATGGGACAACATTGCAAAACGCGCATTCGATCGCATGCGCCGTGCTTCTTGAAGTACTCAAGCAAGCAAAACCCGGAAATATGCTGCGGACACAGACACACCAGATCTGGCGCGATGGATCTTTGCGCGCCGAGGTCGCAGCTGTGCGTATGTGTTGTCATTCATTGACGCAAGATTTTGCCGTTGTGCTAGATGGGCTGACGCAGTATGCCTTACCGTATTCTCACCCCGCTGTAATCGAGAAACTTGACAGATTGATTACAGCCTTCTTGGAACACAAGTGCATGGATTATTGTGAGCGTGCGATTAGTCAACGCATTGCCCGATTACCTGCCGTCAGTGCTCGCATTATTGGTTGCTGGACCGATCTTGTTCCGGCCAGCAATCTCGCCGAACACTTCAAGAGAGGACTCTTTGGTTTGCGCTATTCACCAAACTCTGCGGACAGGGCCTGTCTTATAGGATATATCACTTCAACCTGTATTTGGGCCGACGAAGAAGATCTTCTTGTGGCACGTTGCATTGGTCCACGTGCATTGATAGCCGGGGCATTGACCGATCCGGTAGTCGCTCCAAACTATCTACGCCAATTCCAGCACGTGCTATTGTGGTCTCGGCGATTCTGCGAATACGAGCTTCTAATCCGGCAATTGTATGCAATGGGTGACTGGATCAGCATTACAAATGTATTCTCAGCGTATCAAGAGGTAGATTATGTGCCGCCACCCCTTGCACTCATTGCAGGAGCCTATTATCGTTTGGGATCTACAAGTGATGCTGCGCGACTCACCTATGCAGCTCTTAGTTTTGCGATCTCTCCAACAAACGCGGCACATCTGCGCTCAGAGATCACACCTACCATGCTTTCAGCCTTATACAAGCAACACGTTTGTCCAAATCCCAATATGTATCAGCATATCATAGATGTTTTTATGAGTCACAACTCCGTCAAACACATTATATCTCCATAACTCTGTTGCTATATGAGATACCAAGCAATTGAATGCGCGCGTCTGCCTCTAGTCCTAGAGATGTCTGTGCTCTGTATGAGCATACTTCTTCCTCTTTCATCTTGTGACCGGCATGAACAAACGATGTCTGCAAGTCCTAGTCAAATGGTATTGAGCAAACCAACACCAGTAACTAGCATAGTAGATTTGGTAAGGCAAACAACTTGTGTCAGCGCGGTGCAACTAGATCATGCTGCGGATGTCATTAGCGTCTCCGCTCTAGTTAGTCGCATGGCGAGCGACATAACACTATACGAATCCAATGACGCCATAACGATTGCCATAGAGCGAGACTACGACAGCGAAGATCACGCTGCACATAAGGCACTTGCTATAGCACAGAGTGTTTGTGACGACGGTGCACTATACAAGCTCGCCCGGAAAGCACGAGATACCTATTTGTCCTATTACCTTCTTAGCACCGTATATGCGCGCACAAGCAACACCCAGGTTAGAGAAGACGCAACATTAGCGCTGCTTGTCATTACGAAAGAGGGAGCGCAGAAGTATGACGAAACAATACTTTTAGGCGAGCGGATCCTTAACGAGGGAACCTACCACGAAACTCATATGCTCTATCAAGCTGCTCTGCAATTGATGGGCGATGCATATGCCAAGAAGATGCAATACGCGCAGGCCATCAATTACTATAGGAGGGTCTACGAACTCAATCACCGCGCTAATGTAACGCCGATCTATCCTGCAATCCTAATAGCGGATATGTATGCGAATCTCACAGAATACGCCGAAGCCGAGCGCTACTTAAAGCACGCGCAGACTCTTGTTAATTCAGGCGATGGCATGCAGTCTCGTATTGACAACGTTCGCCGCAAGATATATGGTAACTAATCACCGGGAGGTAATTATGCCGTTGTAATTGCCATGAAAGACGCTCTTCACAATCAATATGGCTGCAAGATTCCTAACACGCAATAGAGGAGAATAGCGATGAAGATGAAGATTCATATTGTGTTGGCTGTTGTTGCTTTTGCTTTCGCACTAATATCCGTGTGCGAAGAATATTACTTTGATAACCCAAAGTGTCCTAACAAGAAAACTGTAGAATCCAACACGGATGTAAACTACGACCGTGGCGACATCGGGATTACATATCACTATTGGACTGGCAGTGCTTGGACCGCTGAGGACTGCACAGCAGCAGCACAAGGGGGTGTTCCTAACACAGCATCTGTGAGTCCAAATGGCGGAGCTGGCCGCACCGCCACCCAGTGGGTGGTGCAGTGGTCTGAAGGTGCTGCCGGTTACAAGGGCTCTGTTGAGTTCACATTGACGCCCGTGACAGATCGCAGTGGCAGTGTGCGAGACAACGTGGCCGTAGATGGCTATGTGCCCCAGGCAGAGGACGACATCTGACAGACAGACGATTGAGCGCCACAGTCCATAAAGATTGTGGCGCTCAATACTCTATGAGGTTCTTCCGGGATCTCCGTGGGGAAAAATAGCGGCTTTGCCACAACGAACCCGAAACCCCGCTCCAAATGCGACACACATCTCGCGGCACAAGTCGCAGCAGTGCAACATCATGCGCCTGTGGCTGTGGTTGTTTCATATCACTCTTAAGCCCAATGCAACACTTGCACACAACCGTACCCCCACTGGCCGTCTTGAACGCTCGCGCAAATCGCGCCAAATGCCTTTGTGGTTTGGATATTCTGGTCATTGGCCATGGACCAGCCCCAAAACAATCCCACGGAAATCCCAGAAGAGCTGATACTTGAAACACTCACTATCGTGCCATATTTGCTATATACCTCCGATCAAAGATGAATGTGCCGCACTCTGTAATGCGGCACTTAATAGTCAATCTCCCTTTGCCCTCAACAACACGATGTTTGCGCTGCAGAACGGTTATCTATCTTACTACAACGACACATTTTCAATAGTTGTCATTGTTTTGCTTCTGACCTTGCCGTGCCTTAGTGCAAGAAAACAGCTATTGACTGTTCGTCTGTGTGATCTATGGTATGTATTGCTAACGGCGACTTGTTTCCTGTCTTGGATGGCCTATTCGTTCAGAATACGCGACTGCGAGAATGCAATGTTAGTTATTTGTGGCTTACTAACTTATATTGGCATGCGCCATGCAGGCCAATCCAAGAGATGTGACAGCATTTGCTTCATGCTTGTTCTCGCGCTTCTGTGTTCTTGTATGTATGAAAGATGTCACGCGCAACCCTTTATTCGTGTGTTTAGTAATATTAACTTTCTTGCTGGTTTTGTTTCCATAGCGACTCCATTAGTATTCGGGCGCGCTATGAGTGTGTTCAATAAGAGTGCGGCAAGTGTTCTGCTTTACTCTGCCATATGTGTAATGTCCATAGTCAGTTTGCTGTTCTTGGGTGCGCGCGGCGCATTAGTCGGACTCCTAGTTGCACTTGCAACTTTAGCAACACCCGCGCTATTTATGTATTGTTATCCAAGACATTCATGTGTTACATGGACAAATACCACGACACGCACAGCGTTAACATTGATTACTGGTCTCACGCTTGCGTGCTTTGTTGCCGGCCGCTTATGCAAGGGTGCCACATTATCTGAAACCGGTCGAGTGTTGAGCTGCACAGTTGCAGGAAACATGACAAAGACATCTTTACTAAGGGGTGTCGGCTTTGCTAACTTTGCATATGTGTACAATCTATATCAAGGAAGTTACTTTGCTGCTGGACACGGCAGTATGAGGCAGCACATGGCGGCCAATCACTCCCGCCATGCCTTTAACGAACCGCTGGAAGTGGCAGCCGAGCTTGGTATTCCCGGATTGGTGGTGCTGCTTTTGTTCGCGGGATTGATCCTGAATGAGGTGTGGAAGGTTGTGCGGCGGAATGGTGTGGCACTCGAGGCTGGAGTGGTTGTCCGTGCGTCAGGAGGCGGTGGCAGCAAAATCCCCCGGCCTCGCCCCGCGAGTCCACCCCCTTTTGGAAAGGGGGACGTTGGCGGCTGTTCCCATAGCACCTTTCGCGGTACTGGCCAGGCCAGCGCCAGATTGCGGTCCGCGCCGCTTGGCGGGATTCCAAGCAACACGGAGGCCGCTCCCACCGTGAAGCCCGATTACCTTACTCTGGGCATGGCCGGGGCAGTGGTGTGTTTCATGGTCATGTCGCTGTTTCATTTCCCGCGCAAGGTCGTGCCGACATGGCTGGTCTTCAATTACGCCCTCGCCTGGGTGGTCACGGCCAATCAGCAACATGAACAAGGAGTCAAAGAGTCAAAGAGAAAGCCGAATACATGGGTTATATTGGCATGGCGCATGTTCTGGCTCTTGGCATTTCTGGGCAGTGCGGCGCTGGTGCCGCTCTATGTGAAGAACTACCTTGATGCGCGGCGCTGGATTGCCGCGCAAGAGCTCATTGCGTCGGGCCACATTTCGCAGGCATACGCATACTACGCGCAACTCTATGAGAAACTGGCCTGGAGCGGCAGGTTCTGTGCTTATTATGGCGATGCAACCATGGCGGCGGCAGAAAGCACTAATCAGCAAGTGTGTATCGAAGGAAGTCCCGAGATGCGCGCGCTTGCCTTGTATGAAAAGGCCAAGTATACGTATCCCGATCCGTACATGTTTGAGAATCTTGCCGTGGCGTATTTGCGCGTTGCCGCCGGCACAAATTGGCCGGTGTTCGTGCAGACGCAGTATCGCATGGAGACGCCCGCGCAGACCATGATGCGCAAGCTGCGCGAGTGGCGCTGCGGCACGAACTTGTTCTTCGAGCCGCCGCCCACACGGTTGACGCAGTCGGATTGCATCGGCCGGGCGATTAATTATTTGACCCTGGCATCCAACATTTTGCCGTGGCGCTTGACCTCGCGCTGGTATCTGGCCCAAATCTATCGCGACGTGGGCGATGTCAGCAATGCGGTCAAGTATGCGCAAATGGTCGTGAACATTCCGATGAAGAAGGACACGCCGCAAGGGCGCGTGTTCAAACGCAAAGCGCAAATAATGTTGAATGAGCTCGGCGTGCCGTGTGATGATCCTGGCATGGTGGTGTTTGATATTCATGACCGGAAGACGTGGAATGAGGGGAAGTGGTAGGGAAATTTGCAAATTACAATTTACGATTTACAAGACATTCCCCGGTAA
>Ga0247841_10004432_pt1 | contig 24116 bp, 19 predicted proteins | sample LaCruzMarch2015__2_FD_192410 | JGI IMG/M metagenome (GOLD analysis project Ga0247841, IMG submission 192410) | Freshwater microbial communities from meromictic Lake La Cruz, Castile-La Mancha, Spain - LaCruzMarch2015_18m | ecosystem: Environmental > Aquatic > Freshwater > Lake | place: Spain... | reverse complement strand
CCCCCATACATCCCATCGCCAGAGCACTGAGGGAAGCCGGTAACAAGGTAATATCCATTATCGGGGCCAGGAACAAGGATTTGCTCTTCTGGGAAGACCAAATGAAAAAAGTCAGCGATGAATTGATCGTCACCACCGACGATGGATCCTATGCCCGCAAGGGACTGGTAACCGAACCCTTGAAGGAGAAGCTGGAGCAGGGGAAGATTGACCGTGTGATCGCCATCGGCCCGGCGGTGATGATGAAATTCTGCTCCCTCACCACCAAACCGTATAACGTTCCCACCATCGTCAGCATGAATTCCATCATGGTCGACGGCACGGGGATGTGCGGATGCTGCCGGATATCGGTGGGTGGGGTAACCAAATTCGCCTGCGTGGACGGTCCGGACTTCGACGGCCACCAGGTTGACTGGAATATCGCCTTCGACCGGCAGAAAGTCTATCTGCAGGAAGAAAAAGACTCCCTGGATAAATGGGAATCATGCCAGTGCGGCAAATCTTGATAAGGGAGGCTGAAGTTGGAAGATAAACCCAAAGCAAAAATCGATCTTAACCGCGTAGATATGCCCCGTCAGGACCCCCATGTCAGGGCACACAACTATAATGAAGTCGCCCTTGGATACAGCGATGCCATGGCCAGGCAGGAGGCTTCCCGCTGTATACAATGCCCCAAGCGCCCCTGCGTAGCCGGCTGCCCGGTAAATGTGGATATACCCGAATTCATCAAGGCCGTCAGGGACAATAATATGCCCGATTCAGTTAAAATTCTCAAGAGCAAGAACGCCCTGCCGGCTATCTGCGGCAGGGTTTGTCCGCAGGAAACCCAGTGTGAACAGGTATGCTCGCTGGGCAAGAAAGGCGCCCCCATAGCCATAGGCAGGCTTGAACGTTACGTGGCCGACTGGGACCTCGGCCATAAAGAGTTGGCCTCACCCACACAAATACCGCCTGCCACCGGGAAAAAGGTCGCGGTAATCGGCTCCGGTCCGGCCGGCCTCACCTGCGCTGCCGACCTGGCCAAATTCGGACATAAAGTGACTATCTTTGAAGCCCTGCATACCGCCGGGGGCGTACTCATGTACGGTATACCTGAATTCAGGTTGCCCAAGAACGTGGTCCAGTCTGAAGTAGATTATGTCAAATCCCTGGGCGTCGATGTGCAGCTTGACTCCGTAATGGGCAAACTTGCCACGGTCGATGATCTGCTGACAACCGGGTTCGATGCCGTATTCCTCGGCACGGGCGCCGGGCTTCCCATGTTCATGGATATACCCGGTGAAAACCTCAACGGCGTCTATTCCGCCAACGAATACCTCACCAGGGTGAACCTGATGAAGGCATACCTCTTCCCTGAATACGACACCCCCATAAAACTCGGGAAGCAGGTCGCGGTTATAGGCGGAGGCAACGTGGCGATGGATAGCGCGCGCTGCGCGCTGAGATTGGGAGCGGATAAAGTGTATATCGTTTACCGCAGGTCGCGCACCGAGATGCCCGCCCGCCATGAGGAAGCCGAGAATGCCGAGGAGGAAGGGATCATCTTCAAGCTTCTCACCAACCCCAAGCAGATTATCGGCGACGAAAAGGGCTGGGTTAAAGGCATGGAATGTTACGAGATGGAACTGGGCGAACCCGATGCCAGCGGCCGAAGGCGCCCCATAACCAGGCAGGGCAGCGAATTCATTATGGACGTTGACGTGGTAGTAGTTGCCCTCGGTACCACGCCTAACCCCCTTGTCCCGGCAACCACCAAGGGCCTCGAGGTTACCAAGCGTGGTACGGTGGTAGCGGACGAGCAGTCGGGCAAAACGGTCAAAGACAGGGTATGGGCAGGCGGCGACGTTGTCACCGGCGCGGCCACCGTCATCAGCGCCATGGGCGCCGGGAAACGGGCGGCAGCCTCGATACACGAATTCCTGATGGGGACCGCAATTGTGTAAAGATATTTATTGACAGCCCGCATTGTTATCGTCTATTATTTAAACAATTGAATATTTGAAAGGCTGTGAACGGGAATAGTAGGTTTCCCAGCGAAGGATACAGAGAGTCAGGAGGGTGAGAACTGACGCCGGAGCAGAGATTGAATGGACCCGGGAGCCGCAAACCGAAAGAACTGAGTTCAAGTAGGCTTTGACGCAGGGATAGCGTAATCACAATCCAGGGTATCGCCGTTAGAATGGCCGTGCCTGATAAAGATGGTTCAGCAATGAACTAATAAGGGTGGCACCGCGAAGCTTAGCCTCTCGCCCCTTCGGCGAGAGGCATATTTTATTTTATGGAGGTTTGTAACATGGTATTTAATATGTGGCCCGCGCGGGCCAACAATTTGATCTGATAAACCGGCATGCATGGATATACAAAAAATAATTTAATGAGGTGAAAAAGTGTCAAAGAAATTAACCAAGTACATCCTCCCCGAAAAGGATATGCCTACTTCCTGGTACAACATACTGCCCGACTTGCCCGAGCCCATGCCCCCGATGCTTCATCCGGGGACGCATGAACCTACCACCCTGCCTCCACCCCTCTTCCCGGCTGCCCTGAACGACCAGGAGTTCAGCAAGGAACATACCATCGAAATCCCCGACGAAATCCTTGACGTCTATAAGATGTACCGTCCGACCCCGCTAATCCGCGCGTACAGGCTGGAGCAGGCGCTGGGCACACCGGCCCAGATATTCTACAAGTACGAGGGCGTCAGCCCGGCCGGCAGTCACAAGCTGAACACGGCCATCGCTCAGGCCTACTACAACAAGAAGGCCGGCATCAAGAGGCTGGCGACAGAGACCGGCGCAGGACAGTGGGGAAGCGCCCTTTCCCTGGCCTGCCAGTACCTGGGACTGGAATGCAAGGTTTACATGGTCAAGGTCAGCTACAACCAGAAGCCCTACCGCCGTATCATGATGGAGACCTGGGGCGCCAAGTGCGTAGCCAGCCCCAGCACTGAGACGAATTTCGGCAAGCAGGTGCTGGCTGAAGACCCCAATTGCCCCGGCAGCCTTGGAATCGCCATCAGCGAAGCCTGCGAAGATGCCTTCAGCCGCGATGACACCAGCTACGCTTTAGGCAGCGTGCTGAACCACGTCATACTGCACCAGTCCATAATCGGACTCGAGACCAAGAAACAACTTGAAATGGCGGACGTCGAAGCGGACATCGTCATCGGCTGCGTGGGCGGCGGCAGCAATTTCGGCGGACTGGCCGTCCCCTTCGTAAAGGACAAGATGAAAGGCAAGAAGATCGAGATCATCGCCGTCGAACCCACCGCCTGCCCCAGCATGACCAAAGGCCCGCTGGCCTGGGACCTGGGCGATGTGGCAGGCATGGCCCCGATCGTCATGATGTACACGCTCGGCCATTCATTCATCCCATCGCCCATCCATGCCGGCGGACTGCGTTACCACGGCATGTCGCCCCTGGTATCCCACCTGCACAAACTCAAGCTGATGGACGCCAGGGCGGTAAACCAGAAATCCACATTCGAGAGTGCGATCCAGTTCGCCCGCACCGAGGGTATCATACCCGCCCCGGAGCCCGCGCACGCCATCAAGGTGGTGATCGATGAAGCGCTCAAATGCAAAGAATCGGGCCAGAAGAAGGTCATTGTCCTGGGACTGAGCGGACACGGCCATTTCGACCTGGCCTCTTACGACCAGTTCCTCTCCGGCAAAATGGAAGCCGACGCCTACGACGAAGCCAAAGTGAAACAGTCGCTGGCGCAGCTTCCCAAGATAAATTACAAAGGATAATCATTACAACAAAATAAATCGGCAGGCGATAAATTGATTTGTTATGAATTAATACCGCCTGCCGATTTATTAATATACATCCCGCGTTTTGCCCGTCAAATACCTTTATGCTAAAATCCCAGCACAATTCCAAGTTACATCGAGGTTATTTAGCATGAAAAAAATTACGGCAATTTCAGCGCTGCTTGCAGCTATGCTGCTCAGCAGCGCCTGTTATTTTGAAATATCCACCACGCCGGTATCTTTTCCCAGGGCTGTGCCCGCCATCGAGAAGGTCGCTCCCCTCGATCCTGCCTGGAAATCCCCCAACACGTTGGAGAACTCCCCTGTCCTCCCCAGCATAGCCGACGTTGTGGAGAAAGGAAACCCGTCAGTTGTTACGATAACTACAGAGCAAATCGTAAACGACATGTTCAGCAGGCAGTTGACACAATCCGGCGCGGGTTCCGGCTGGATACTTGATAAAAATGGGATCGTTGTAACCAATAACCATGTTGTCGAAGGGGCCAGCAAGGTAATCCTGCAGTTCTCCGATGGCAGGACTTCCGAGTGCACTTCGGCCAATGTGTTCCGCGATCCATTGACCGACCTCGCCATAATTAAAGTTGACCTGCCGAACCTGCCGGCGCTTCCTATCGGGGATTCCTCAAGATTGAGGGTCGGCGATTGGGTGGTAGGCATCGGTAACCCACTTGGAAAGGGCATCCGCGCCAAGGAGGGAACGATCAGCGGCCTGAAAGTATCGCTGTCCCTTGATGAGGAAGAATCGATGCATGACCTGATTGAGACATCCACGGCCATTAACCCGGGCAACAGCGGCGGACCTTTGCTCAATATGAAGAGCGAGGTTATCGGCATCACCAGCGCTAAAATCTCAGCCGTAGGCGTTGAAGGGATGGGTTACGCCATCAGTATAAATTCGGCGCTGCCGATCTTGCAGGAGCTCATCAATAAAGGCTATGTAACCCGTCCATTCCTGGGGGTAGAACTGTATACGGTCAATGATTATGTAGCCTATTATAATCACCTGCCGGTCAACCGGGGCGCAGTTGTCACAATAGTGCAACCGGGCAGTCCGGCAGCAAATGCGGGCTTGCGGCGTCTTGATGTTATCTTAAAATACCAAAACAAGGACATAACCAGTGCCTCCGAGTTGCTTCGTGAACTGAGGAACTCTAAAATAGGCGAGGAAGTGACCATTACCTACATGCGGGGGAAAAATGCTCTGACCACGTCAGCCCGGCTTACCACCAGTCCGCCTCCAAAGTAGAGGGGCGCGTTTGATCAGTTTGGCGTTTCTAAGGCCCCTGTTTGCGGATAGCCAGTGTTACATCAATACCCGATAGCCTGAATTTTTCCGTGTGGGCAACCTCAGCCGGGATCCCTTTCAACAATGCAACCGACAGTGTTTCCTGCTGGATATAATCGGCGAACGCAGCCATCACGCTATCTACCCGTTCATTACCCAGGTAATTCGTGGCGATATGGTCGGCAATTTCCAGGCCGGCCGACCGTCTCATGGTCTGAATGCGCCTGACTATTTCCCTGGCAAGGCCTTCCTGCAACAATTCGGGGCTTATCTCCGTCACCACACCCACCTGGTAATCACCTTCAACCGCGACAGACATCCCCTTATCTTCGTACAATTCTTCAGACGTGAATTCGATATCTTTAACATTTAATTCATCCAGGATTTGAGAGCTCAAATCCTTGAGGGCTTCCCGCTCACGGGCAGACCTGACCTTAACTACCACCCTGGGGAGCGGCTGCCTGACCTTTACGGCGCTCTTCGACCTGGCGGCCCGGCCCATGCTGCAGACCTTCATCGCCAGTTCCGTATCTTCGATGATGCCGGTTTTGATCAAATCCCTGTTAGCCAGGGGGAATGACACCAGGTGCACACTTTCCGCCGCGCCCTTGTCCACGCTCCGCACCAGGTTTTGATACATCTCATCGGCTACAAACGGGATGAACGGCGCCAGCAATTTCGAAAGGGTTACCAGCGTCTGATAAAGGCAATTATAGGCGGACAGCTTGTCATCGTCGTTCTGACTCTTCCAGAAACGTCTCCGGCTGCGCCTCACATACCAGTTGGAAAGGTCGCTGACAAAAGACTCGATCTTGCGTCCTGCTGTAGTCGGGTCATAATTATCCAGCAGTTCGTCCACCTCTATGACTAATTGATTTAACCTTGATATCAGCCATTTGTCCAGCTCTGAAGTTAACGAAACAGCTTTGGTGTCGGGCACAAAATTATCGATGTTAGCATATATAACAAAGAATGAATAGGTATTCCAGAGGGTCATGAGGAAATTACGCATCACCTCGACAACCATATCGGGTGACATGCGGCGAACATTGCCGGGAGGGCCCGAGGTAAACATATACCACCTGAGCGCGTCGGCGCCCGAAGAGTCCAGAACTATCCAGGGATCAACCACGTTGCCGCGTGTCTTGCTCATTTTCTCGCCCTGGGCATCCAGGATATGTCCCAGGCAGATAACATTCTTATAGCACGGCTGACCGAATACCAGGGTCGATATGGCATGCAGGCTGTAGAACCAGCCCCTGGTCTGGTCGACGGCTTCCGATATATAGTCCGCCGGGAAGCTTTCCTTGAATTTGGCCTCATTCTCAAAGGGGTAGTGCCACTGGGCAAAAGGCATGGCGCCCGAATCAAACCAGCAGTCGATAACCTCATTCTGGCGGGTCATCTTGCCGCCGCATTCCGGGCAATCGTAGTTAATATCGTCAACATAGGGGCGGTGCAGATCCATTTCATCCGCGAATCCCTTTAACCCCTTCCTGGCCTTTATCTCGGCTAATCCTCCCAGGCACTCAAAGTGCTTGCAGTTTTCGCAGTTCCAGATATTGAGCGGTGTGCCCCAATACCTCTCCCTTGAGAAAGCCCAATCCACGTTATTCTGCAGCCAATCGCCGAAGCGGCCTTCCTTGATGTGTTCGGGATACCAGTTGATCTGCCTGTTGCCGGCGATCATTTCGTCCTTTTTCGCGGATGTTTTTATGTACCATGTTTTCTTGGCATAGTAAACCAGCGGCGCATCGCATCTCCAGCAGAAAGGATAGGTATGGGTGATCTTACCGCTTTTATGCAGCAAACCCCTCCCGTCTAAATCTGCAAGCACCTCAGGGTCCGCTTCCTTAACAAATTTTCCTGAGAACGGATATGTCCCGGTCATATTGCCCGCCAGGTCCACCGGCTGTACGAAATCCAGGTTACTCTCGAGTCCCGCCAGGAAATCGACTTCGCCGAACGCAGGAGCTATGTGTACAATGCCCGTCCCATCTTCCATGGATACGAAATCGGCATTTATCACTTTGTAGGTCAGATGGGGATCAGGTTCCTGGATATCGAATTGTCCCTGTTGTCCCGCGAGGGCGCGCTTTCTCTCCACGTTGAACTCATGCGGGTTAAAAAGAGGGATATACCGGGACCCGGCCAACTGGCTGCCTTTGCAGGTTTTCAATACAGGCCTGTCGGCAAGCCCCACCTGCTCCATCAAGGCAGTGGCGAATACCAGGAAATCTCCCTGATACTCGATCACGGCATAGTCGTCAGCAGCGGCCAAAGCGAGGGACGTGTTACCCGGCAATGTCCATGGCGTAGTCGTCCACGCCAGGAAATAAGCCTTGCCCTCAGCGACAGCTTTGCTTAGAGAAAAGTCCGGCGATTTTTCATCAGCAATTTCTGCGGGCAGCGCCTTTATCTGAAATTTAATATATACCGAGGGGTCGACGGTGTCATCCTTATATCCCAGTGCAACTTCGTGAGAGCTTAATGATGTGCCGCACCTGGGGCAATGGGGGGTGACTTTATATCCCTGGTATATTAACCCCTTATCCCATAATTGTTTGATAGCCCACCAGCAGGATTCTATATAGGAATTGTCCAGGGTCACATACGGATGGTCGATATCAACCCAAAAGGCAATTCTTTCTGTCAGGGAATCCCATTGCTTGAGATATTTGAAAACGCTTTCACGGCACAGGGCGTTGAATTTTGCCACGCCGTAACTTTCAATCTGCGCCTTCCCGGTGAATCCCAGTTGCTTTTCGACCTCGAGCTCTACCGGTAAACCATGTGTATCCCAGCCGGCCTTCCTGGGCACACAAAACCCTTTCATCGTCTTATATCGTGGAATGACGTCCTTGAAAACCCTCGACAGCACGTGATGTATGCCGGGGTTACCATTGGCAGTGGGCGGCCCCTCGTAAAAAATGTATTTGGGTGAAGAGGTCCTGGCCTCGATGCTTTTTTCAAATATACGGTTGGCGCGCCAGAACTCGAGTATTTTCCTTTCAATTTCAGGAAAACTGACTTTGCTGTTAACAGGCTCGAACATGTTTAGCGTTTCCCGGGCTGAATCACCACACAGCGTCCATCACCCTCCCCGGTGCTCTGCGTATTAACGTCCGAATGGTTGGCCAGGGTTATATGAATGATTCTCCTTTCATCCGGGGGCATGGGTTCCATGGTAACCGGACGCCTTCTCTTGGCAACCTGTTCAGCCAGCCGGAGCGCGAGTTTTTTCAACGCCTCATAGTGCCGTTTCTTATACCAATCGACATCCACATTTACCGATACCCATTTCTTCAGCTTCTCAGCGACGATTAATCTGACCAGGTATTGCAGGGAAGACAGCGCCTGGCCCCTGCGTCCGATTAAAACACCGAGGTCATCGCCCTCAATATTGAGTGCTACCGGTGTATTTATATCAGGAGACAACTCAATATCCACAGTAGCGCTGATACCCATGGCATTTAAGATATCGCATAACACCTGCCTGGCCGTATCAGCCTCCTCATTCTCTGCGCCCGCTACCCGGTTATAATCATCATCCAGGATTACCTTAATTCTGGCATCCTCCGCACCCAAACCTAATACACCGGATTTGCCTTTTTGCAACACGATTATCTCCACGTCGTCCCGTGTAACACCAAGTTGCTCCAGTGCTACCCTGGTAGCTTCTTCAACCGTCTTAGCGCTTATTTCCAGTTCTCTCAATTCTTTTTATCGCTTCCTTCCTTTAATGCCCGCTGCTGCGGTTCAGCAGCTGCCGTTTGAGGTTGCGGTTTGAAAGAGGGGAATGTAAAGTAACCCCAACCACCACCGACAAAATACTGTATACCTATTCCAATTATATTGGATACCACCCAGTATAAAGCGAGGCCGCTGGGAAAAGACAGCGTAAAGAAAGCGAACATCATGGGCATCATCATGGTGGTCATGCTGGCCATCTGCGCCTGCTTTGGATCAGTAGAGGGCGCGGTAACCATTTTCTGCTGTACCCACATCGAGAGGCCCACCAGTATAGCCAGAATTAACGTGGGATCCGGTTGTGACAGTTTCAAGCCCAGGAAATCCTCGTTCAGAGGAATTGCCTGCCCTACCATATCCCAGGAATATAAGTGCTGCGATAATATCAGCAGGTTTTCCGGTGTCGCCGCCAGGGCCTGCATGATAGATTGGTAGAGTGCGATCCAAATAGGCATCTGAATGAGCATGGGCCACATGCAGCCAAGCGGGTTAATGCCGGCTTCCTTGTATAGCCTCATCATCTCCTGCTGCATTTTCTGCTGGTTCCTGGCGTACTTCTTCTGTAATTCCTGCAGCTTGGGCTGCATCGACTGCATGGCCTTGGTGGATTGTGTCTGCTTAAATGTCAGCGGCATTAAGACTATTCTAACCGCAATCGTTAGTACGATAATCGCCAGGCCGAAATTGTTGTAACAAACCTGGGAAAGGGCAATCAGCCCATTCAAAATGGGGTCAAGTATCGCTATATTCCAAATTTCAACCATTTATCTTCCCTATTTCAATAATGAGGAGAATTTCCACGAGACACTGCCTTTGGCGGTATCCACTGCATATACATTGTGGTCCCGGGCATATACATATACCGTGTCGCCATCCGCGAAGAGATTACCATATACAGTATAACCAACTGCTACGCTGCTGGCCTGGGTACCCTTTTCCAGATCAAGCCTATATAATATGCCTTTGTCGCAAATCACGTTGATGTAATTACCGGATATAGCCGGTGTGGAAACTATGGGACTTTCCGCCGTGAATTGCCACAACTCCTTGCCAGTCAGCGCATCCAAAACATAAAGTTTACGGTCAAGACAGGCCGAGTAAATCCTGCCTGCCTCTATTACCGGTTTCGCCCATACCCAATTACCGGTGGCAAATTTCCACTTTTCCTGCCCGTTGGATTTGTCTATGGCATAAAGGTACCTGTCAAACGTGCCGAAATACAGGCTATTTTCATATACACTGATGGACGACGAAACCGCTGAAGGGATTTTAATGCTCCATATTTCTTTGCCGGTTTCGGCCGATATGGCGTAAACATTACCGCCATAATTTCCCGCGTAGATTATGCCTTTATCGATAGCCGGGGAAGTCCATATTTTATTGGATGTTTGAAATTCCCATTTGAAATCGCCGGTTAATGCGTCCAAGGCATATATCTTGCCGTTGGCACTGCCAAAGTACAGGCTGTTACCGTCGGTCACTATGTTTGCGACGATCGCGCCTACCGTGTCATAGCCTTCCCTGGGATAGATCCACCTCACCACACCACGGTTTGCATTGAGCGCATAGATTTTGCCTGAATAAGTCCCTACATAGACCAGTTCTCCTACGATAACAGGCGTATCATAGATGCCCAGGCCCGATGAGGAAGACGATGGAGCGCACATAGCTCCGCAGGCTGCCCCCGGCGTAGAAACTTTCACAAGATATGCCCATTCACTTTCCGCTGGGAAAGTCTTGTTTTCGCTGCGCGCTGAAATATTCAGGGCAATCACCTTGCCCTCCATCGACCCAAAGCAAATAATACTCTTATAAGGCGCGAACCCCGACCAACCCTGAGTTTGAGTGCCTGAACACCCACCGCCCATGGACTGGTCACCGCAACCGGTCACAAATACGATCAGTATCAGACCGAGTAATACCAGGGGTTTAACATACTTCTTAATTCTGCTCATTAATCATCCTGTTTCCAATTGTTCTATTCATCAGGGAACCGGATCGTATCCCTGTGGCGTCCACGGATTGCACCTGCATATCCTTAGAAACGTCATCCAACCGCCTTTAAGCAAGCCATATTTCTGGATCGCCTCATAGCCAAACTGAGAGCATGTTGGAGTGAAACGGCAAGCAGGTGGTGTTACACGGGAAATCGTTCCCTGGTACAACTTAATCGACTTTAGAGCTAAATTTTTCATCATCTTTGCGCAAAATACCAGCGCGGTTTAATAACTTAATAGTACGGGCGGTCAATGTATTATAGTCAGCCCTGACAATATTTGGTCTGGCTATAAGTACAATATCCCAGCCTTGTTCAATATCCAGTACCCGCATGTTCTCTTTCAGCAGCCTTTTAATACGGTTCCTGACAGTTGCTTTCCCAATCACCCTGGTTACCGAGAAGCCGGTCCGTGAAACATCGAGATTATTGGAAAGGGTCTTGATAACAAGCATGTTATCAGCAACAGCTTTTCCCGATCTATATACCGCTAAATATTGTGCTCTCCTGGTTAAAGCCAATCGCTTGGCCATTGTGTTACTAAACCTGAGTTAGCTTCCAGCGGCCTTTGGCGCGCCTGGCTTTAAGGACATCACGTCCACCGCGCGTGGAGTTGCGAGCGCGGAAACCGTGCTTCCTGATTCTTCCTCTTTTTTTCGGTTGATAAGTCCTCTTGGGCAATTCAATTCTCCAAAATTAATTATGCTTTTTTGTCGGCGGCGCCGCTGATATTAAGGACGTGCTCGGGCGAAGAGGCTAACATAGCCAGAAAACGCGCCCGCTTGATGGCCTGGGCTAAACTGCGCTGATGCTTGGCACAAACACCGGTGCGCCTTCTCGGCACAATCTTACCCCTGTCTGAAACAAAACGTCCTAAAAGAGTAACATTCTTATAATCAATCGGCACTTTATCCGCGCAAAACATACAAACTTTAGGTTTGACAATAAATTTGCGCCCCCGCTCCCTTCTCGGTCCGGTATTGCTTTCCATCAGTCTATTAATACTCCTTTATATACATTTAAGGGTTTAGAACGGGATATCTTCAGGTTCAATATCACCTTCAATAGTCCGTCCTTCTTCCGGCGGCAACTGCACCGCGCCCTGCTTGTCAAGGAAAATCACCTTATCGGCTGTCACATCCAGGCTGACACGTTTCTGACCGTCTTTACCATCATATAAACGTGTACGTAAACTACCTTCAACGTAAACCAATTTACCCTTGGTCAGGAACTGGTTACAGGTCTCCGCCAGCTTTCTCCAGGCACTTACGCGAAACCATTCCGCCTCCCCTTTGTATGATCCGTCAGCTTGACGCGTACTGCGGTCTGCAGCCACACTGAACGTTGTTACGGCAACGCCGTCCGGTGTAAACCTCATCTCCGGATCACCACCAACCCTGCCAATCAATAACAATTTAATTAAATTCGCCATATCTACCTCCCCGTGTATTAGCTATTCTCACGAATAAATAAATACCTTAATACGTCCTCTGAAAGCTTCAAATTAGCATCAAGCTCTTTCAAAGCAGTTTGCTTGATCTGCACTTTCTCGAGCACATAATTCCCTTCAGACTGCTTTTTAATCGGATAGGCAAGCCTTCTCTTGCCCCACTGAGTAGTTTCGCCAACCGTACCACCGAATTTGGTGATAAGATCATTGACCTTTCCCAGCACGCGGGAGAAATCATCTTCACTTAGGTTTGCGTTTAATATACAAACCAGTTCATAACTGGGCACAATAAACCCTCCAGATTGCAAATTCCACTGATTATAGCACAGGCTATAATCCTGCTACAACTCATAAATATATTCCAGGGTTTTGCATTTTCAACATGACTGACATATAGTTTCATAATTGAGCGAGGCCATAATATGGAAATAAGCATCATAGGTTTACCGGGTAGCGGCAAGACAACTATTTTCAATGCCCTTACCAAGTTCACGGCTGAGCATAAACCGCATGCCGGCAGCGGCCTGACCACAAATCCCGCTGTAGCCAAGGTGCCGGATGCACGATTATTTAAATTAAGTGAAATCTTTCATCCAAAAAAAACAACTCCTGCCGAGATAAAATACATTGATATCGGCGGTCTGCCCAGGGGTTTTGGCAAGGAACAAGGGGTAAGCGGCCAGTTTCTCAACATCCTCAGCACGGCGGATGCCATACTTCAGGTCGTACGGGCTTTCGAAGATGAGAATATCTCTCATATTGAGGGCAAAATTGACCCCTTGCGGGATATCGAAACACTCGATATGGAACTGATTTTTTCCGACCTCACCATAATAGAAAAACGCCTGGGCCGGCTTGAATCAGGCCTGAAAATGGGCAAATCGGCGGAACGGGACGCAGCCCTGAAGGAGCAAGCGCTTCTCAATAGGATCAAGCAGTCCTTAGAACAAAGTGTCCCGATCAGGCTGCAAAAATTGACGGCAGACGAATTGCGCGCCCTTAATAACTACCAGTTTTTAACCGCCAAACCCATGCTTATCGTTATAAATATCGGGGAAAAGCAACTTCCCGGATATAGTGCAGTGCTGGAAGCATTAAGAGCAGCCTGCGCAAGACCACAGGTGGACTTGATATCCATGTGCGGCAAACTCGAAATGGAATTGGTTCAGCTTAATGACCAGGAAGCTGAAGAGTTCCGCCGCGATATAGGCTTACAGGAAACCGCTTTCGATGCAGTTATTAAACATTCCTATTCCCTGCTCGGGCTGATCTCATTTTTTACCGTGGGAGACGACGAGGTTAAAGCCTGGACCATCCGTGATAATACACCGGCCGTTAAAGCAGCGGGCAAAATCCATACGGACATCGAGAAAGGATTTATCCGCGCAGAGGCAATAAGTTATAACGATTTTATCAGCAGCGGCACCATGGCGGAGGCGCGCAAGCATGGCTTGCTGAGACTCGAAGGTAAAAACTATACAGTCCAGGATGGCGATATTATTAATTTCCTGTTTAATGTTTAATCTGCCTTTGACACTCTGATGATGTCTGATTTATCGGTCCGGCAGCGGTTGGAACAGTCTGAAGAACGTTTATCTCCGCGTGCTGCGCGTAGCAAAGACAGCCGGGGAAGATTAATTGCCGAGGAACCCTGCCCTCTCAGGACGGCCTACCAGCGCGACAGGGACCGTATTATATTCTCCAATGCCTTCAGAAGGCTTAAACACAAGACACAGGTATTTATTGCCCCGCTCGGTGACCATTATGTTACCCGCCTGACACATACCCTGGAAGTATCTCAAATCGCACGCACTATTTCGCGTGCTCTAAATCTTAATGAAGACCTGACGGAGGCCATCGCCCTGGGGCATGATCTGGGCCACACCCCGTTCGGTCATATAGGGGAGCAGGCGCTGAATGAATTGCTCCCGGGCGGTTTCAGGCATTATGAGCAAAGCCTGCGCGTTGTTGATTGCGTCGAAAGAAACGGCAAGGGACTTAACCTGACCTGGGAAGTCAGGGATGGCATACTCAACCACTCCAAGGGCAACCTGGAAATTTTGGACGAGGGATGGAACAATGTAGCAACGGTGGAAGGCCAGGTTGTTAAAATGGCCGACCTGGTTGCCTATATTAACCACGACCTGGAAGATGCTATCCGTGCGGGAGTTATATCCCAGTCCGATTTGCCGGCTTCCACCTTAAAAATTCTGGGAAAGTCGAATTCAAGCCGCATCAACACACTGGTCAGCAACATTGTGGATTTCTCTTATAATAATATGAGTACCGCTGAGAAAGATACCCCGGTTATCGGCATGAATGAAACCATACGAAACGCGGCTAATGAGCTCCGCGAGTTTTTGTTTTCCAGGGTATATTACGCCGGTCTTGAAGAAGCCGAGACGTCACATGCCCATCAGGTGATCATTTCTTTGTATAATTATTACATCAATAATCCCGGTTACCTGCCTGAAGAATATACCCTTAATAATGATGCCGTGGAAAGGCAGGTAACCGATTATATAGCAGGCATGACCGATCATTATGCTATACTCACAGCGGCGCAAATATCCCGATCCGTGGACGTTTAAATAATGCTTGGGCCGGCCGTGAACCAATGAACGTAACAGATGACATCAAGCAGAAATTAGACATCGTCGATGTCATTTCTCAATATATTCAGTTAAGCAAATCCGGGCGTAATTTCAAAGCAAATTGCCCGTTCCACGATGAAAAAACAGCATCATTCTTTGTTTTCCCCGAGAAACAAAGCTGGCACTGTTTCGGCGCCTGCGGAACCGGCGGCGATATTTTCACCTTTGTGATGAGAAAAGAGGGGTTGGACTTTGGGCAGGTTTTACGGCTGCTGGCAGATAAGGCCGGCATAACCCTCTCCAGCAAAACTGAACTGCGTTCCAAAGAAGACACCGCAAGACAGAACCGCTTGCTCAAGTTAAATGAGGTTGCCGCCGAGTACTTTCATTACCTGTTATTGCATGAGCCTGAGGCGATAAGCGCCCGGCAATATGCGGATAAGAGGGGATTATCCTCCCGTACCATCAAAGATTTTCAGCTCGGTTTTGCCCCCAATAAGTGGGACGGACTTATGAATTACCTTGCCAAATCAGGTTATGCCGCGGAGGAACAGCTTGCGGTAGGTTTAATCATATCCCGCGATACGGGCGGATATTATGACAGGTTCAGAAACAGGCTGATTTTCCCCATACGGGATATCAAGGGGCGTGTAGCCGGTTTTGGCGGACGTGCCGTGGACGACTCAATGCCGAAGTATTTGAATTCACCGCAGACCATCCTCTTCGATAAGAGCAGCATCATTTTCGCTATAGACCGTGCCCAGGGCCCAATCAGGGAGAAGGACTCGGTGGTTATCACCGAAGGCTACATGGATACCATTACCGCGCATCAGCACGGATTCACCAACACCGTAGCATCGATGGGAACCGCCCTGACCGACCGGCAGATTACAACATTACGAAAATTCTCTAAAAACATAATAGTTGCACTGGATGCAGATAAAGCGGGACTCGAAGCAACCACCAGGAGCATAGTGACCATCGACGAGCAAATCCCCAAAGATCATTGGATGCCCTGGACACAATCCAAGACATACGCAGAATTAGTTAAATATGAAGTCCAGGTGGTGGAGATCCGTGATGGCAAAGACCCGGATGAAATAATACGGAATTCTCCCGAAAAATGGGCGCAACTACTCAATGAATCTCAATCTATCATAGATTTTACTTTAAAAAAAGAAATTGCTAACATTAACCGCGATAGTTCCAAGGACAAATCCGCGGTTGTTTCAAAGTTGTTACCTATTATTTCTCAGATAAGTGATGCTGTTAGACGTGCACATTATGTACAGAAACTGGCAGGGTTGCTCGGAATTGACGAGCGGTTCGTAAGTGATGCGCTATTTGATTTACAGTCAGCCGAAAGAAAAAACAAATCATCTTATAACCGGAAGGCAAAACGGGATTATACTGACCTGACCGTAACATCACGTTACATTGAAGAGTACTGCCTTACCTTGCTCTTGCAATACAGCGACTTAAAAGAACAGGGATTAACCCTTTCGGCAGACTATTTTGAACATTCTGAAAATAAGGATATATTATTAAAATGGCAATCTAATTCTGATATAGATACAATTATGGCCGGCCTTGACCCATCCTTGCACGATTATTTCAGGCAGGTGCTGTCATTTCAAACCAGGTTACCAGCCAGCTTAGTCATTGATAAGAGAGAGAGAGAATTGGCGCTTAAAGATTGTATCAACCGTTTGCTGGAAGGATATGTCAGGAACCTTGAAATAAAGAAAAAGCTGATACTTACAGCGGAAAAGGAAAAGGGCGATATTGAAAGCCAGTTAGCTAAATTAATAGAACATGGTATAGATGAAAGCCGGCAGTTGCAGAGTATCTTTAAGAAGCGGGGCCGCCTCTTCAGCCGCACCAGGGGAGTCTAAATGGCAAAAAGCACAAAACCGATTGGGAAGAAAAAGGCACGGCCTGTAAAAGTCCAGAAAAAGGACCCCATTAAACCGGCCGTTGCTGATGCTATTGCTGCGAAACCGGCCCCTGAAGGTTTTGAGGTCCGGCATGACCGCTGGGCAAAGGCTGAAAGCCCTGTAATAGCACATGCCGAAAGAGAACTGCGTTTTAGTGATATCGAAGCGCCTGCCGATTTCGCTGAAGACTGGCTGAAACCCGAGGCTGAAGAAGAAAAACCGCTGGTAGGACTCGAAATTGAGCTTACAGAGCATGAGGCCATTGATGATCCGGTCAGGATGTACCTGCACGAAATCGGGAAATACCCGTTGCTTAATGCCAAACTGGAACGAGAATTGGCCAGCAAAATCGAGCCCTACAAATATATGGAATATATCAAGGACCGCTTCCGTCATAACCTGAACAGGTTCCCTTCAACCTCCGATTTTGTCATCCAGGCACTGAAGAACCTCTCCGATTGTGACATGGTACTGGATAAATTATCCGAACATCTCAATGTTGCCAAAAAGCCCAGTTTCACGGAAAAATTACTTGATCAGAAACTTCACCAGGCCATTGATGACTTTATCAATCCGGAGGCCGTTGAAAGAATTGCCAAGGAATTGAACCTGGAGCACTCCGAGATTGAGAAGCGGTTAGTCGATTATTCAATTTACGTCAGGATTATTAACCCTGAGATCTTCTCTATCATCGACGGCAATTCAACCTGGGATAAGGTAAAGCAGATAGTTACCAAGAACGGTGATGCTAAGTTTGCAGCGAAGATTGACGATAATAATCATGCTTTCCAGCATAAATTTGATGTTATAGACAAAGAAGGCAAGGAGGCCAGCAAGCAGTTGACGGTGTCCAACCTGAGGCTTGTCGTCAGTGTAGCCAAGAAATATGTCGGGCATGGCATGCCTTTACTTGATTTAATCCAGGAAGGTAACATCGGGTTGGTACGTGCTGTGGAAAAATTTGAGTACCGTAAAGGATATAAGTTCAGCACCTATGCTACGTGGTGGATCCGGCAGGCTATCACCAGGGCAATTGCCGACCAGGCAAGGACAATACGGATTCCCGTACATATGGTGGAAACAATCAACAGGTTATTAAAGGTTAACAGGAAGCTATCCCAGGAATTCGGCAGGGAACCCAGTTGTGAAGAAATCGGCGTGGGCATGGAGATATCGGCAGACAAAGTCCGGGAGATTATGAAGCTTTCGCAGGTGCCGATTTCCCTGGAAATGCCCATCGGGGAGGAAGAGGACAGCCATCTGGGTGATTTCATAGAAGACCGTTCGAACCTCCCCCCCGCTGACGCCGCTTCACGCGAATTGCTGAAAGCACAACTCGATAGGGTACTGGGAGAATTAACCGACCGTGAAAGAAAGGTGCTTTTACTGAGGTTTGGCCTGGAAGATGGCAGGTCCCGTACACTGGAGGAGGTGGGGAAGGAATTCAATGTCACACGCGAGAGGATCCGGCAGATTGAGGCCAAAGCCCTGCGCAAATTACGCCATCCCAGCAGGAGCCGCAAGCTCAAAGACTATCTCGAGTAGTTTCACAAGTATTAAGGAGGAATTTAATGGGAATCCTTAAGGGATTTTTGATATTTATGGGCGCGCTGGCCGTCCTGGCCATTATTGCGCTGATAGTGGGCTATGTGCTGGCGCTGTTGACCCCGGATATCCGCTCAAATATGCGTCCCCCGGGACTGTCAGCCGAATCCGTTGACAGTTTCAATAAGAAACTCAGCGACCTGAAAAAAGAAACCGCGGTCACTGATACCACCAAACCGGGCAAAAATATACAGCTTACGATAACTGAAGATGAAGTTAATTCAACGATTGCGATGGCTGTTTCCGAAAGCATACTACCCGCCGATGTAATGCTTGTAAATTTCAATGACGGTTATCTATTGGCCTATACTAAGTGGAATTTCCCCGCAGCCCCGGTACAAACAGGCATAATCGGCACCTTTGATATAGAAAACGGAAAGCCTAAATTCATCATAAAGGATTTTTACCTGGGCAAGGTGCCCGTGCCGCAAGGCTTTGACGTGGGAATACAGGACCTGATCAACGTAGTTATAAAAATGAATGCCCCTATGGAAGAACTCCGTTTTGATTTAAAGGAAATCACCATTAGCGAAGGCCAGCTAAAGCTCGCGGGAACTACGAAGGTTATAAAATAGCTGTAGATTTAGCGGCCTAAAAGGTTCGGCAAATTCTTGGGCAGATTGCCTTTGGCCATCATCCTGGTCATTTTTTGAATATTGTAGAACTGGTTAAGCAACTGGTTTATATCACTGGGAGTAGTACCGCTGCCCCTGGCTATCCTTTTTTTCCTGCTTCCATTTATCAACTCTGGATGCCTCCTCTCTTCACCTGTCATGGATAAAATTATGGCCTCGATTTTACGTGTGCGGTCAAGGGTTTCCTTATCCGATATGCCCTTGGTTAGCTTCGAAAACCCGGGGATCATCTCGACCAATTGCGTGAAGCTGCCCATCTTCTTTATTTGCCTCATCTGCTCAAGCAGGTCATCCAGGTCAAACTCCGACTTCCGCAATTTAGATTCAAGCTTTTCCAACTTTTGCTTATCGAATGTCTTCTCTGCCTTTTCAATCAGCGTAAGCACATCACCCATGCCAAGTATGCGCGAAGCCAGCCGGTCCGGGTAAAAAACCTCCAGCGCAGACGTTTTTTCTCCCACTCCGAAAAATTTAATCGGCACTCCTGTCACAAATTTTATGGAAAGTGCCGCGCCTCCGCGGGCATCGCCATCCATCTTGGTTAAGATGAGTCCGCTGAGTCCAAGCTTCTTATTAAATTCATCGGCAATATTGACAGCATCCTGACCGGTCATAGCATCGGCTACCAGCAGTATCTCTGCCGGCGCAACTGCCTTCTTTATATCCACCAGTTCCTGCATTAATACTTCATCGATGTGCAAACGGCCCTGGGTATCGATAATTACCCAGGATGCGGCAATTTCCTCGGCCCTCCTGATTGAGTTGCGGCATATCTGAACCGGGTCAGCTTTGCTGTCTTCAAAATACACCGGAACATCCAATTGACCGCCCAGGATATTCAATTGCTCGATAGCCGCAGGCCTTCGTGTATCGGCGGCAACCAGCAACACCTTCAGATTCGACTGTTTGAGATGCAATGCTAACTTGGCAGCTGTGGTGGTTTTACCCGCACCCTGTAACCCCACCAGCATGACCACCGAAGGCTGTTTGGCAGAGCCTCTCAAATGTGCCGGCTCACTGCCGAGAATCCCGGTAAGCTCCTGGTTAACGATCTTGATAATCTGTTGTGCGGGAGTTAAGCTTTCCAGTACCCTGGCATCCACCGCCTTTTCCCTGATTGCTGACAGGAAGCTTTTTACAACTTTGAAATTTACATCGGCTTCCAGCAAGGCCAAACGTATCTGGCGCAGCGCTTCATCCACCTCTTTTTCGCTTATCCTGCCCTTATTGCTGAGGCTGCTGAATACCTTGCCCAGTTTTTCTGCTAACGCTTCAAACATGCATTCCCTCAGTTATTGATAAAGCAACCAAGATTAAATATGCCTGTGGTAAAATGGTTTATCTGTATCCGCTCAGCCTGTTGCGGCCAGGTAATAAAGCATAGCATATTTTATCGGTGATAAGCCCGGCATAATTCCCGGGATTCATTGTGATAATGGAGAGACATATTTGATACCGGTCCAGCTTAGACTCAAAAACTTCATGTGCTACCGGGAAAATGTGGCGCCGCTTAATTTCAGCAGCCTTCACGTTGCCTGCCTGTGCGGGGATAACGGCAGCGGAAAATCCAGCATATTCGATGCCATCACCTGGGCGCTATGGGGTGAAACCTCGCGCGGCAAAAATGATGACCTCATTTACAGCGGCCAAAGCGATATGGAGGTCGAGCTTGAGTTCTTATCCGGCTCGGACAGCTACCGTATAATCCGCAAACATTCCAAGGCTTCCACAACCAGGCCCTCCCAGACCATGCTCGACCTGCAGTTATTTAACGGGAATATCTTTAAGCCCATTGCGGAACACGTAAAAAGGGAAACCCAGGCCAAGATAAATAACCTGCTCCACCTTGATTACCCGACCTTCATCAACAGCGCCATGCTGCTGCAGGGAAGGTCTAACGAATTCAGCAGGAAAAGGCCGGGGGAACGCAAAGAGATACTTGCCAATATATTAGACCTTTCGTTTTACGATCAGTTAGAGCAGGAGGCCAGGACCAAGGCGGATGAAAATAAATCGGAAGCCACCATCCTCGCAAGGGACATTACAACACTTGAGTCCAAAATCTCCGAGAGGCCGCAGCATGAAAACAACCGTAACAACCTGCTCGAGGAACTCAATTTGCTGATTCAGGCTAAAAAGGTGGTTGAGAATGATGCTTCCGGCCTCCGGCAAAGAAAGGATTCCCTCAGCGCCCGCCAGGAGCAGCTTGATTTACTTACCCGGCAGGTTTCCCTGCGGCAAAAAGACCTGGCTTCCCAGCAAAAGCAGCTGGAATCATCGGTCAGCAATATTGAACGTTTCAATAAAGTCCTGGCTAAGCGGGCCGGAATAGAGCAGGGGTACAGCAAACTCCGTGAAGCTATAGCCCTCGAAGAGAAGTTCAATGAGAACTTGAAAAAAGCCAATTCTTTATCAAATCGCAGAAATAAGCTTGAGTCCTTGATAACAGCCGCCCAAAATACCTATGCTAATGAATTCAAACTGGTCTCGGCGAGGGTCACAGAGCTTGATAACAAGTCCAACCGGCTCCCCCAATTACAGGATAAACATGCCGGGTTGATGCGGCGCCAGGAGGAATTAAAGGGGGATGAGCTGCAATTGGAGGGCGGCATCAAGCAGATAAACAAACTGAATTCTGATATCAGCACCCTGTCGGCACTTAATTCGGAGCTTGCCTCAGCCATCCAGGAAATAAAAGAGAGGATTGAGATAATGTCCCATGCCGGCGCAGCCTGCCCCCTGTGTGAATCTGAGCTTGGCCCTGACGGATGCCAGAAGATAAAAGATAAATTGACGGCTGATTTGCAGCAGAAACTATCCCAGGCAAGGGCTAACTCACACAGGATAGCCGAAAGCAAGGTATCTCTCAGCAGCCTGGAGAAAGAAACGAGGCAGAAAGAAAGCTCCCATAAAACGGCAAGGGATGAAAACAGGCGGCAATTAGCCCTTACAGATAAGGATATCTCAGAAATAAATTCTATTTCGAATGAATTAACAACTAAAAGAATAACCCTCCACGATTTAGAGGCCCGTTTACACAGCATGGATTACGCCCGGGACGAACAAAATGAGGTTGCGGCCATCGACGGGGAACTCAAAGAACTGGCCTATGATCCCGCTTCCCATACCGGGATAAGCCAGGACAGGGTAAAGCTTCAGGCTTTCGAAAGGTTGAATACGGAATTGACGGAGGCCGGGCTGCAAAACGAGACACAGCTAAAGATAAAAGAGGACTCTCTCAAAGCCGTCTCCCTTTTACAGGAAGAGCTGACAAACCTTACCAACCAGGGCAACCAGATTCAGAAAGAGTTAGCCATGCTGCCGCAAATCTCAGCACAATTAGACGCAATGGATGCCCGGCTGTCCGCTTTCAATAACAAGGAACGCACTGCCAGGGACAAACTCGCGGAGCTAAGCGAGAAACTAAAGCAGCTTGATGATTTTGCCATAGAGAAAGATGCTAAGGGAACGTTGCTGCGCAGTTGCAGCGAGGCCGAGGGCATATATTCAGAGCTGGTAAAGATATTCAGCAAGCGCGGTATCCAGGCGCTGATAATAGAAGAAACCATTCCGGAAATCGAGAACGAAGCAAATCTCCTGCTGGGCAAAATGACAGATAACCGCATGTCAATATCACTGGAAACACAGAAAGACACCAAGAAAGGTTCTACAGTTGAAACGCTGGACATAAAAATTGCTGATGAGTTGGGCACCCGCAGCTACGAGATGTACAGCGGCGGTGAGGCTTTCAGGATAGATCTGGCGCTTCGCATCGCTATTTCCCGCCTGCTGGTCAGAAGGGCGGGCGCCTCAATGCCCATACTGATTATTGACGAGGGGTTCGGCACACAGGACAATGCGGGCATCGAAAAATTGGTCGAGGCGATAAATTCCATCCAGGACGATTTTGAGAAGGTATTTGTCATTACTCATCTCGACGAGATCAAGGACAGGTTCCCTGTTCTCATTAATATCACCAAGACCGCGCAAGGCTCGATGATTGCAATGAATCAATAGCAATAAGAGTATTTACGCATGCTGGAACGATGTTCTGTCCAAGTGGTAATCATAGTGTATAATTGCTGCAAGAGGGATTTGACATGCCTGAAAGATATGAAATCAATGCCTTAGAAAAAGAGGAATCGTGGCGGTTATTCAGATATCTGGGGGAACTTGTAGAAGGCTTCGACAAGCTGTCCGCTATTGAACCGGCAGTGACGATTTACGGGTCAGCGGTGGCCACCCCTGACCAGGCTGATTACCAGAATGCCAGGCAGATAGCCGGCCTGCTGGGCAAGCAGGGATTTAATATCGTGACCGGCGGCGGGCCGGGCATGATGGAAGCGGCTAACCTCGGCGCCAGCGAGGCGGGAGTAAAATCCATAGGCCTCAACATACAGTTGCCCAAAGAGCAAAAATGCAACATCTACTCGAATCTCACCATCTCCTTTAACCACTTTTTCGTACGCAAGATTATGCTGGTTAAATACGCGTCGGCATTTGTCATTATGCCGGGCGGACTGGGCACCCTGGATGAATTGTCCGAGGTCCTTACCCTTATCCAGACCAATAAAATCAAGCCTTTCCCGGTCATACTATTCAACTCCACATTCTGGCGCGGGTTGCTTGACTGGCTGCAGAGCACCGTGTTGCTGCCGGGCTATATCTCCGAATCAGACCTGCAATTGCTCAGGATATCAGACCAGCCTGAGGATGTCCTCGACATCGTAAGCAGCTGGTATCTAAGGCAGGCCATTGTAGGCAGGAGGGCCATTGATTAACCTCACATCATACGGCGCCGCACGTAACGTGACGGGTTCCAGGCACCTGCTGGATATCAACGGATACCGCATCCTGCTGGATTGCGGGCTTTTCCAGGGGCGCAGGGCAGATACCTATGAGCGGAACCTGCATTTTCCCTTCGACCCGAGATCGCTCAATGCCGTCATTATCTCCCACGCGCATATGGACCACCTCGGTGACCTGCCCAACCTGGTAAAGCAGGGGTTCGGCGGTGATGTCCACTGCACATCAGCCACTCTCGACCTGGCCAATATCATGCTGACGGACTCGGCCAGTATACAGGAA
>Ga0247841_10004431_pt1 | contig 24125 bp, 34 predicted proteins | sample LaCruzMarch2015__2_FD_192410 | JGI IMG/M metagenome (GOLD analysis project Ga0247841, IMG submission 192410) | Freshwater microbial communities from meromictic Lake La Cruz, Castile-La Mancha, Spain - LaCruzMarch2015_18m | ecosystem: Environmental > Aquatic > Freshwater > Lake | place: Spain... | reverse complement strand
TGACTGACAAACGGAATAACAAGCTTTGTTGTTTTGATGGCGCGGGTTGTTCGATGCGCTGTCCATAATCAAGAGGGGGTTCGCATGAAAAAGTTAGGTAACTGGCATGATAAAGGTAGGGTAGCGCGTGCTGCGCGGCAGAAAGAAAGACGAGCAAAAATACCTCGGAAGGAGAAACGGTTAGTTTGCGGTTGGTGTGCGAGTGGTGGATAGAAAAATATCCGCGTGACGTGTTCGTAAACGTTCCTCCAAAAATTTGCAAGATTCGGAGTTTAATGGAGGAAATTCTAGAAGGTTTGAACACGGCCCGGACGGCGAAAGAACAGTTAGCTAGAGTCAAAACAATAAGCGAAAAAGCTAAGCGTTCTTTAGCTGAACATGAGAAGAATTATTCTTTTTGTTTCCATGAAAGACTTATTGAAAAAGAGACGATGAAGGAATGACTTCGGATATAATATCAAGTTTTAAGTGTCCTTGTTGTGGCGGGTCGATTACTTCTGAATTGGAGATGAAGGAAGCTGCTATTGCTTGTCTTAAGGAGGTCCTTAAAGCGCGGAGGGCGTTCAATTGGGATTTGATTGGGATGGTTCGGGAAGCTCGGGTACAAGTTGAAGCGGAACGAAAGCAAGGTGAATTTTGATGCTTGAATTCTGGAATCTTGGTTTGGTCTTAGCTTTTGCTATTGGGTTTTGTATTCAAGATTTGCGGGAGCTTGCAGTTCCGAATTGGTTTTTCATGGTTTTCAATTGGCTTGGGGTAATCGTAAATTCTGGTTATTTTTTTGCTGAGCCTATTTTGCTTGTTGGAAACTTGATTTTGATGGGGGCTTTCAATTACTTTGGTTGGAAGCTTGATGAAAAGGAGTTCATTGGGCAAGCGGATTTGATGTTCGTTGGGACGCTTTTCTTGTTGTTGCCTTTTCCGAGGTTCGCGGTTGATTTATGGGGTTTGCCTATGGCCGTGCCGATAGTGGCTTTTGTTATCGCGGGAGCGTTTTATTCGGTTGTCCGTTGGTTTGAGGGCGGGTACTGCGTTGCTGGGGTTGGTAGAAAGGTTGCTTTGGGCCCGTTTTTGTTGTCCGGGGCGATTGTGTCGTTGTTGGCAATCGTTTTTTAAATCGTGGCTGTGATTCTCTTTTCATGACTAATCGGTTGCAGCGTGAAGTGCGTAAAGAGGGTATGGAGCATCCTTGGGCTAGTCGTGGGACGATTAGGCGTATTGCGCGGGATCATGTTTCGAAGGAGAGGGCACAGCGGCGTTCTGGTTTGGGGTCTAGTTTTTTGGAGACTCCGATAAATATTTTTGGTCGGGGACGGGGAATAATTCCTTTGGCTCCTGATGAACGTAGAGTTCATTTAGCGCAGGCTTTTTCTCCTGTTGAGCTTCAGTCTTTGGGGAAAGGTCTGGATAAAGACTTGAAAAAGATTGAGCGTGGTCTTTCGAAGAAATTCATGCATCCGGTGGATGTTGTTGGCCTAGAGGGCTATTTCGTGAGGTATAGATAAATCTTGAAAAACATGTTCGTAATTATGTTTCTTATAAACGGAGGTAGTTTTTCGGATGGCTAAGAAGAAGGATAAGCGGGAGCAGAAACAGAAAGGTAAGAGGGAAAAAAAGCGTAGTTTAAGAAAGGTAAGAGGGAAAAAAAGCGTAGTTTAGATGAAACGTACTAAACTAGCGACAACTTTTTTTTTCAAAAGTTTTTTAAACCTCCTTATCATAAAAGTTTCTGGAAACCTCATTGAGAGAGTAGAGCCAAAAACCCCAAGCAATACGACATCCATCAATGGCTGAGCAAGATGGTTCTCTTCTTGCAATGAAGCCTCACCTTTGACTTTCATTAGTTTTCAGTAGTAGTTAGTCCTTTGTGTGTGTTTTTTATTCGATAGTGTTCTTTGTTTGTTTATGGCTAATCCTGTTCAGAAAGAGGTGGAAGCTCAAAACCCGGTGTCTAGTGTGCCAACTAAGGTTTCTGATCCGGTTCCTGTTACTCCGGCTCAAGCGGCTCCTACTGCGGGTTTGAATCAGTTCGCGCAGGTCGCTATGGCTTTTCAGGGTAAAATTGCTGGGGTTCCTGGGGGAGTTGATTATGCTGCTGAGGCGGCTAGGACTGTTCTTTTGAATCCGGGAGGGGTTTTGGGTAATCTTTTTGCTCAGGCTACTGGCGCGCCTTCGGCTGTGACGTTGAATGAATTGGTGTTGCAGCAGGCGCGCAGGGATATTGCTTTGAAAGAGAGGTATGTTCCTGAGTATGGGGAGGCTGGGGCGGCGGTTGTGACGACTGCTGGGAGCTTGGTTTCTCCTTTTTCTAGTTCTGAGGGAGAGGTTCTTGGGGTGACTGTTCCTGGTGCTTCTGGTCAAGTGACGCTTCCGAGTTTGATTCCGATTGCGGCTGCGGGTTATGCTGCTGGTAAGTACGTTATTCCGGCTGCGGGTAGCGCGTTGGGGTTGGGCGCGGTGGCTGTGGAGAGCGCGGCGGCCCCATTGGTTGCTCATGTTGCGGCTTCTTCTCTTGTTGCTCCTGTTGTGAGTGCTGGGGGTTCTCTTGTTGCGGGTTTGGGTGCGTGGGCGGCTGTGAATCCGGGTTTGGTTGCTGGGGGCGGGGCGGTTGCTTCTGGGGCTTTGGTAGAGGTTTTTCCGGCGTACTCAGCGTATTCTCAGGCTGTGGCTGCGCGTGGGGCGGGGGCTTCTATTCCGGAATCGTATGATATTTTCTATTCGTCTCTTGTGGGCGGGTCGCTTGCTGCGGGGGCGGCGGCTGTTGGGTTTGCTGCTGGGGCGCAGAGGCCTGCTTTTGCTTTTGAGAAGGCGACTTTTCCGGTTGATGCGAAAAAGGTTGTTGTTATTCAGCAGACCGTAAATCCTTCGGCTGAAGCTCCTTTGTTGGTTCCTATTAAGACGATTGAGGATAGGACGCTTTTGGCGAGTGTTTATTCCCGGACTTCTTCGGGGGAGATTTCGCCTGTTTTGAGTCGGACGGAGACTGGGGAGTGGGTTTGGGGGGCTCCGAGGGCGGTTCAGATGCCTAGTTTGGGTGCTGTTTATCGGCCTGTGATAAACCCGGCTACTGGTTATCCTGTAGATTTGAATGCGCCTGCTGCTGTTGCTCCGGATACGGCGTTGCGGACTTATGTTGTTCAGAATTACTTGTTGCCTGAGACTGGCGCGCCTGGGCAGACTGAGTTAGGGAACGCGATTATTACGCTTGCGCGGGCGAATGTGGATCAGCCTTCGGCTTTCGTTCAGTCTAGTTTGCCTGCTAGGACTGAGTCTGCTGGGGTGGATGTTGGGCGTTTTGCGGAGTTCCAGCGGAAGACTCAGGGTGGGTTATTCTCTTTGAAAACGGAGGATTATGGTAGTTTTGCTGCGCAGGCCCAGTTGCCTTCTGAAAGTCAGGCGCGGGCCCTTGGATTGGGGTTTGGGCAGAGGATTCCTGGGGACGTTGATGTGATGGTTTTGAATCGGATTGCTGTTGTGCAGCAGGGTCGGGTTCAAGGTATTGTTTCTGGGTCCTCGGAGTTTGCGAAGACTTCTGCTGGATACTTGACGCAGTATAGTACTGAGGGTTACTCGTATGCTGTGCGCGCGGCTCAGCCTACTTTGGTTTTGAATGTGGCTGTTCCAGGTCAGCCTCATGCTCTGGATATTCATTACTTAGGGCAGCTTAGTGCTACGGGTAGTCCGGCTCCTGCAGAGGGTTTTGGGATCCCGTTGAAACCTCTGCGTTTCTCGCCTGTGTCGGTGCAGGGTGTTGAGTTGTCTCCTTTGGCTGAGCAAGGGGTCCGGAAGGGTGTTGCTAGTTTTGGTCTTTATCAGAATGAGTTGGGGCAGACGGTAATCGCTCCTCAGCGGTATTATAAGGGCGCGACTGATATTCGGGACTTTTATGTTGCGCAGCAGGCTCTTACAGCTTCGAGGGGTCTTGCTGGGAAGGATGTGCGTGGCTTGGAGGCTGCTTTAAAGGTTGTTAGCGAGGCCGAGGTTCCTGGTGTTGGCGTGGTGGGCGCGCCGAGCGTGATTTCTGGTGGGGCGGGTTATTCTCCGTCTTATCCTGTTTCTTCGGGGTTTTCTCAGTTGTTGGTTGTGCCTGTGGGTCTTGGTAGTGTTGGTGTTTCGAGTGGCGCGCAGTCTAATTTGCCGACTAGGACTGAGTCTGTTGGTGTGGTTGCGGGTGTTTCTTCGCAAGTGTCGGTTGGGGAGCGTGTTGTTTATTCGCTTCCGTCTTCGGGGGAGGTTTCTGCTGAGCTTCCAAGCGTTGCTGTTAGTTCGCTTTCTGTTCCGGTTTCTTTACCTTCAGCTCTGTCGAGTAGTCCTTCGGGTGGGTCGAGCGCGTCTTCTTTGTGGCCGTCTTCAAGTCCTTCGGGAGGTTCAAGTGGAGGGTCTAGTGGGGGTTCTTCGGGAGGTTCTTCTGGCGGGTCGAGTGGTGGGTCTGTCAGCGCGCCGCCAAGTTACTCTGGTAGTCCTCTTTTGGCTTCTGGGATTCCGGATATTGGGAGTGGGGCGGGGTCTTTGAGTCGGTTTGTGTTTCCGGAGCCAAAGGTTACGCGGAAGGGGAAATATGCTGCTAGTTTGACTGCGTTGCTTTTCAATATTCGTGGTCGGCCTTCTAAGTTGGGTTTGGAGTCGGGTATTTCGGTGCGGCCTATTTTGAGTGCTCTTAAAATACCAAAACTGAAGAAAAGGGGCAATAAATAGGTTTTTTTAGTGTTACAGTCTTCTTTTTGTTTATGAAGCGCGGCCAGGTTATTGATTCGCTTTCCATTGCTGTTGTCATTTTGGTTTTCATAGTGGTAGCAGTTTTCGGGGTTTATTTTTCTAATCAGTGGCATGCTGGTTTTATTGACGCATTGAATAATAGTGGGATTCCGGTTACAGAGCAGACTGAGGTTCTTCTTGATAAGGCGGATTCGCTTTCGAATATGTTCGTGAGTTTGGTTCCGAATCTGGTTATTTTCTTGGCGATTGGTGCGATTATCACGGCGTGGTTCGTTCCTACTAGCCCTATTTTTATTGGGCTGAGTGTCATTTTTTTGATCGTGTTTGAGATTATTTACGCGGCTTTTTCGGATTTTTTGTACTCGTTTCTTACTACTCCCGCGTTGGCGTATATTGGGAACGCTAATCCGGGAATGGTTTGGATTGCTACGCACTTGCCGTTGGTGGTTGGTGGGATTACGGTTTTGATTATTATTGTTCAGTCTATACGGGCTTCGGGTTCATCGTTGGGTCAGAGTTTTCAATGAGGGGATTTTTATGAAAAATTATTATCTGTTCATTTTGGCATTCCTGTTGCTCTTCCCATTTACAACCGCATCTGTCTTATCGGGTTATGTTTTGTATCCGAATGGCACTGCCGCGTCTGGAGCTTCGATGGCCGCGTATTTTGCGGTGAATGATTCTTTGATTGATTTTGGACTTTCAGAATCTGATGGTAGTTATGCGCTCAATGTTTCAGATGGGCTGATACGAGTTGCTGGCGACATAGCGAGACCATATTATTGGGAATATTATGGAACCACGAATGTAAGTGTTTCCGGAAATACCTATAAAACTTTCAGCATGAACATGGTGCCAATGTGGGGATGGGTTACTTATGAGAACGGAACCGCTGCTAGCGGGGTAACTGTTAGTTCGATATGGAATAAAACTACTACAGATTCATCCGGTTTTTATTCTATGGTAGCTGGGTATGTAGATACTCCTACAATCGTTAGAATAAATAAAACAACGGAAAATCGTTTCTGGGTTAATTTCATATATGTATTATATCCTAATCAGCCGTATAATTTTTCCTTGAACGAAATTGTCGGTAAATATCTAGTAGCCGATAACAGGAACTTAATTAATTATTTTTCAGATGTACGGTCAGAAACAGGATATAACGGCATGTCCGTGAATATAAATAAGTCCACCACAATAGCGGCTGTATATGGCATGCCGGCGGGGACGTATACAAGATTGCTTATCTGGAACTGTTCTGGCGGAAATCCTATTGGCACTTACGCGGTAAGCAATGGCAAGTCTTTCCCTAATGTAACGCTATCAGCTGGGCAATATTCTTTTATGATGGATGCCGAAGGTTCCACTTACGACAGTTATTATTTTGATGTTAGCGCCTGGCATGATTATGGTAGTAATGACTGGGGACAAGTTTTGGGGCCGGTTCCCATGTCAATGACTAATGAATATTGTGATTATACCTATAATGCTTTCATGTATACCAGCCCGTTGTATATTACTAACGGAACGCCACAATCGATTTTGCCTGAACGTCCTGTTGTTTCTGGTTTCGTGAAGTACTCGAATGGGACTGTTGTTAGTGGAAATTGTGAAAATGAATCTGAAGTTTGTTCTGATGTTGTTGTCTCTCAGTTTACGAATGGTTCTTCGATTGATTGGACGGTCATTTCTCCTTCTGGACAATATTCCTTGAATGCCTCTTCCGGAGATATTTTTATTGGCGTTCAATTTATGGAAGAATATTTCAAAAATGCATCTGAAAGCGTTGGTCGCGTTTACTATAACATGACAAACATTTCTGTTCTGGGTGATACAGTTTGGAATGTAACTGTGTATCCTGAAATACCTGTTGTTTCTGGTTTCGTGAAGTATCCGAATGGTACTGCCGCGTCTGGAGCTTCGATGGCCGCGTATTTTGCGGTGAATGATTCTTTGATTGATTTCGGGCTCTCGGATTCGAATGGATATTATGCAATGAATATTTCAATCTGGAATGATTCTGCAATGAATCTTTTTGATGGACTGATACGGGTTGCTGGCACAATCAATACTGATTTAGAGTATTACGGAACTGTAAATATCTCTGTCTCTGATGATGTTGTTCAGAATATTACGATGGCTCAACTCAATGTTCCGCTTGTTTCTGGGTATGTGCTTTATGGGAATGGGACTGGAGCTGGGGGGGCTTTGGTTGAGGTTTTTTCTGGTTCTATTCTTTTGAATTCTACGAATGCGTCTTCTAGTGGCTTGTATGTGGCGAGTTGGCCGGTTTTGCAAAACGTGACGTTTTATGCGTTTAATCCTGCGAATTCTTCTACTTATATTACGCAGGATGTTTCGGCGGCTGAGAGTATTTCTGGGTCGGAGATAAATTTAACTGTTCCTTATGTGATTTCTCAGATTTTCTTGACGAATTGTTCTGCTGGGTCGTTGGGCGGAGCTTTTACGTTGAATGTTTCGATTTGGGATGAGTCTACTGGAAATCTTGTCTATAATGCGTCAGTAATTTCGGTGAATACGTTTTATGCGAGTTTGCCTCCGATTTACAAGAATCAGTCGTTCAATCTTTCTTCGGGAGCGCTTTCGAATAATGTGAGTCTTTGTATCGTGCCTGAGACGGCGGTGGTTGTGAATCAGGCTTATTTGATTTTCACTGCAAGCGGGTATTCTTCGAGGCAATATGCTTTTACTGCGCCTTTGAGTAATTCGACACAATCCTTGAATCTTTACTTGTTGAATTCGAATGCGTCTAGCCAGGTGAATTTTGAGGTTGTTGATCAGAATAATTTGCCTATTTCGGGAGTGGAAGTTAGGGTTGAGGAGTGGATTCCGGCTACTGGCATTTATTTGACGGTTTCGAGTTTTTATAGCGATTTTCTTGGTAGGGGTATGGTTTTTTTGAATGTGCCGGGAGTACAGTATCGGTATGTGCTTTTACAGAATAATTCGATTGTGAGGACTGTCGGTCCGTCTTTCATTTATTGTCCTTCGGGTGAAACTTGTCCTCCGCAGCCGTATTCTGTGATTTTGCAGTTGTCTCCGAGTTTGCCGCCGATTTACTATAATGAGCAAGCGAATTTCAATGTGCTTTGTATTTTCACGAATTCAACTGGTAACTTGGTTTGTGATGCTACAAACATTTATGGGCTGAGCAATACTTTCAACTTAGTTGTCTTTAGGAAAGAGTTGTTGAATTTCACGACTCAGTGCAATGTTTCTCAGGTTTCTAGTTCGGCTGTGTTGGTTTGTAATCTTGGGAATTATTCTGGGAACTATTTTCAGTACTCCGTCTCGGTTTTGAAAAGTAGTGGTTGGCTTTATCTTGGCGGCGGGTCCTTGGATTTTTCTTCTACTGGTCAAGCTCCAGATTGGGGTGGGGATAGTCTTTTCTTGATGATGCTCATTTCAATGGTGCTTTTCTTCGGTTTCATTGTGTTCGGGCCCGAAATAGGGATTTTAATCACTGGCGCTGGAATGGTTGTAGGTTTTATAATCGGTTTGATGCCAGTGGCTTTCGGGAGCTTGGCGGCGTTGGTTATGATTGTGCTTTTCACTGTGTTTGTTTTGGCGCGGCGTGGATAAAGGTATGGGAGAGATTAGGTCAATCGTGTTGGGTGTGATGCTGTTCAGCCTTGTTGTTACTGGTCTCTTTCTTTTCGAGTCGGATTTGGCTGCGAATAATAGCACTGCTTTGAGTCAGAATCTTTCGAATAACCCTGACTTGGTGCAGTTACAGTCTATGAATCAGCAACTTACGAGTATTGCGAATCAGACGGCTCAGGTGAATTACAATCAGCAGGGATTGCTGGGTAGTTTAGGGTTCTTGGCAGTTGTTCCAGTCGGGTTTTTGAATCAACTGCAACAAATTTGGGTTATCGGCACTAATGGCTTGACGTTCATCGTTACTGGTGTGACTACTTACTTGCCTATTCCGGCTTTCTTGGTTCAGGGAGTGCAAGCGATGGTGGCGGCGATTTTGCTTTTGGCGTTTATTGGATTGATTTTGGGGCGGAACATATGAGGTTGGGTTTTTTTGCGTTGTCGTTTCTTTTCTTGGCGGTTTCGGTTAGTGCTACGGGTCTGAATACGTCTTATCCTTACAACTTGTCAAAGGTTGATGGGGTTTCTGATTTTACGAGCTTGTTGGTGGTCGTGGAAGGTTACGCTCCGGTTGCTGAGTTTATTGTGATTATTGTTTGTATGGTGGCTTTCGGGATCGCGAAGTTGTTCAATGATGTTAGTAGTTCGATTGTGGCTTCCATGTTCATTTCAATGCTTGTTTCCCTGTTGTTGGTGTTGTCTGGGGCGTTGAATGAGGCTTGGTTGTATGCTACTACTCTTCTTTTCTCGGCTAGCTTGTTGGTAAAGCTTTACAGCAAGTCTTCTTGATTGCTGTTACAGGCCGGCGGTGATTCTGTGAGGGAAAGCGAGTTGGATTGTCAGCAAGTGTTTTTATACTGCATTGTTATTAGTTTTTGTTATGGACCTTAAATATGCCTATGATCTTGCCAAGCAGGCGGTTATGAGCAAAAAGAAGGGCTACACTGTGCAAGACATCATACCCCTGGTTATCATACTGGTAGTCGTGGGTGTGATGCTCGGCTTTGGAAGTGTCTTCCTAGCCACTTTCCTTGACCAGCCATTGGTGAATGCATCGGATGAAGCCGTAACAAATATCGGCTATGCGATGTCTTCGCTCGGAACGCTCGGATCGTTCCTAGGACTGATCGCTCTGGCGATTGTCTTTGGAATCGCTCTTGGAGTACTTCTTGGCATGGTCGGTGGGATTGGCGGCGGACAGCCTCCTGGCAGGACTCGCTAAGAGTTCCACTGGTAGCCTAAACGCTCATGCGGTGTTCCCCTGTTCGAGCGAACGTAAAAACAAGGACCCGCGTCTCTTTATTCTCTAGTGTTACAGCTTTTGGGCTAAAGGAACAGTTTTAAAGAAGTTTTCTCCTTTGTTTTATTATGGCCTTGGAATCTATTGTTGTTATGAGTGTCGTTGCGCTCATTTTCGCGTTTTTGTTCTGGGCGACTCAGCAAAAGGAAGATGAATCTAAAAATGATGTTGAGGGTTTTGACTGGCTTATTTCGCGGGGTCTCCGAATTCTTTTTTTGTGTTTGACGCTCTTTAGTTTGTTGGGAGTAGTTTTTTTCGGGATGAATACTGTTGGCGGGAGCCAAGTGACGTATTCGAACTATACTTATGAGAATTTGACAACTTTTGAGAATATGACGATTGATTGTTCAAATTTTTCGAATTTTACTTTTTTCACTGGTAGTCTAGGTTTTTTGGAAGTTGAGGGGTTTAGATGAAAATTCATCCAATGTTTTTTTGGCTATTTTTAATTCCTGTTTTTGGGAGCGCAGCTAGTTTTCCAACTGGCCTTATTGATATGGCCCCATATCTTTCTCAGATCGAAGATAATTTACCTGGTCAGTTTGATGAAAATAATGTCATTGGGGAGTATTGTTCTTTCAACAATGTGAGTTGGGCGAATTGTTCTGTAGCCAATGCCAATATTAGTGCCATTCCTGGTTTTGATTCTATTCCGGAGTGGAAAGTCGGAGATAATTTTTATACCCTGTATCTGAAGTTTGTTGATGGTTCTGGAAACGTTGGTTTGGCTAAGGCGACTTTTGAGACGATGGCTGATGAACCTGGTTGGATCATGGCGTGTGTAAAGATTGGGAGCATGCGTGTTTGTGAGTCTCAAGAATATGATTTATTGGGGCCGGTGTTTAACTGCAAGAATTATTCTGAAGTCGCTACTAATTCGTCCGGGTCAGTGGTAAATTATGCTGTTCCAGTTGCAACTGATAAAATCGGTGTTTTTGGGGATGTCGCGTGTTCGCCAGCTTCAGGAATCATGTTTCCTGTTGGTTCAACAGCGATTACTTGTAATGCAATTGATTTTTTTGGTTGGCCGGGTTCGTGTGTGTTTTCAGTAGTTGTTTCTGAACCTGAGCCTACTCCGTCTCCTACTCCTGAGCCTACTCCGTCTCCTACTCCTGAGCCTACTCCGTCTCCTACTCCTGAGCCTACTCCGTCTCCTACTCCTGAGCCTACTCCGTCTCCTACTCCTGAGCCAACTTGTGAAGATCTATATTGGTACAATAATGCGTTTCGTTATTGTCAATTATCGCAGTTCTGTTCTAATGATGTAAATCCAGGGGTATTCACGTTTTCTACGCTTTCAGAGTGTGTCTATGAGTTGCAGCAGGACGTGATTGAATATGCTCCTTGGTATCTTTATACTTATGGCAAGGTAGTTGATGCGGATGGAAATCCTCAAGTGAACGCAATTGTTTATGGCACTTCCCAAAGTTGGAGCGTAACGCCTACATTGACGCAATCTGATGGTTCGTTCAATTTTCCTACCCTTGATTATTTACCTAATGTCACTGTGCGCGCGGTAGATGCGTTTGGTCGCGTTGGGATTCTTACTGAGCCGCTTTATGGAGTCAATAAGGATGTTGGGAATGTAATCGTGGCCGCCTCTCCGAGAATTCAGTTGATAGGTTTGAGTTCGGTAGTTGTCCAGATTGGAGAGGAATATGTCGATGAGGGCGTTTTTGCTTTTGACAATACTTCGGACACGACTGATTATGCTTGGGACATAACGGAAAACGTGATCACTTTTAATCCAGTTGTGGATGTTGTTGGATCTTATTCCGTAACCTATGATGTTTCAGATTCGAGTGGAAATAGTGCGGCGCAAGTTACGCGAATGGTAACTGTTATTGGACCCGAGTCTACTCCTAGTCCTGAGCCTGTGGAAGTAACGCCTACTCCTAGTCCTGAGCCTGTGGAAGTAACGCCTACTCCTAGTCCTGAGCCTGTGGAAGTAACGCCTACTCCTAGTCCTGAGCCTGTGGAAGTAACGCCTACGCCCATTGTGAGTCCTACAGCGGCCACAGTTTCTTCTACTTCTTCACATTCAAGTTCGTCATGGCATGGGTATTCTGTTAGTAGTCCAGTTATAGGCACGATTTCAAAATCACAAAATTCGACTAATGTATCAGTTTCGCCTACTCCGTCTCCGGCGCCTAAACCTACGGCGAGTCCTGTTCCTACTCTAGTTGCAAGGCCGTTAGTTAAGTCTTCACCTACTCCATTTCCGAGCCTATCTCCAGCAGAACAAAATCTGTCAGAATACGTTATATTGCCTAGTTCTGATGTTGTCGATGAAAATACTTCGAAAACTGGGTTTTTCTCAGCTTCAGTTTCAAATCCAGTTGTTTGGATCATAATTGCTGGCATCGTGGCTATTATCAGTTTATTTTTAGTTACTTCTAAACCAGATTCGAAAAAAATAGCGATCTTTATTTTTTTGGCTATTGCTTTTTCAGCTAGTGTCAATGCAACTGATTTTCCTTTTGCTTCTATGAGTACGGATAACATATACTGGTATGTCGGACAGCTTTTACCTGGTTCTTTCAATGCGAGTGGTTTATCGCGGGTTGAGTGTTCTTTTACAAATACAACGGACACGGTTTGGATGCCTTGTACTAGCGGAAGAAACGAGTTAAGGACTTTTGACGGGTTTGATGAGACTATAAATAATGGCAGTTGGGGCGAAAATCTTTCTTACAACGTCTACCTCAAACTTACGAATTCGAATGGGGAGATAGGTTATGTAAGCGGGGTTTTGGATGTCGCTTGGGCTTATGAAGGGTTTCCGTCCGTTTCACTGGTGTTTGGTAATGTGACGCAGCCAGTGTATCCTTTTGACTTGTTGAATTCTTCCAAGGTTTTAGAGACGCTTAAAAACTTTTCAAATGTAGCGAACCAGTCTTTGTTTTATGAGGATTTTGATGCATCAAAAACTAAGGCGGCGTGGTGTACGTTGAATGGTAGTTTTAACGAAACGTTGAATTGGGAGAATTGTTCTATAGCCATCTTGAATTTTAGTAGAATACCGGGTTTCAATGAACTTCCGGATTGGTCAATTGTTCACAACGATTTTTCTATGAAAGTGTTGTTAGTGGACGCGGATGATAATTATGCGAACCTGTCTTTTGGTGTAGAGACTGGTGGGGAGTTGCCTAATGGTACTGTAAGCGTTTCAATTAGGTCTTATCGTCCTTCTGGGGGGGCTTCTTTTTTGGTTTCTCAGGAGTTTTCGGTGGATACTCATGCGCCCGTCATTGTTTCCAATGAAAACATTTCAGTTAATGCCACTAATTCGTCCGGGGCGGTAGTAACGTATTCTATTCCTGTGGCTATGGACATGTCTCCTATTTTTGGAAGCGTGAATTGTTCTCCTTCGTCTGGAAGTGTTTTTGCGTTCGGTTCCAATGCGGTTACTTGTAGTGCAATGGATTATTTCGGGAACACTGATACGAGCACTTTTTTTATAGATGTTGCTGCTTATGGAGAGGAAGTAACGCCTACTCCTACTCCGGAACCGGATAATGTCACGTGTTCTATGGTTATTTCATCTTATAAGCAAACGCCTGTGTTGGTGAATTCTTCCTCTCAGTCTATAGATTCTTCCTCTTTTGATGTGTTGAATACGCTTTTCTTCCTTCTTAGTGCAGTCTTGATTTTCGTTGTTGGCGTGATCTTGATTGGTATTTTCTACGAGATTTTTATTAAATTTTCTTCGAAGAAGCGTTTCAAGAATAGGCAGGTATAATCGCATGGTTCAGCGTTCAATGGTAATCCGGATTAGCACTAACTTTGGGCAGCTTTTACAGAGTGGAACCTCGCGTTTTAACAAGTCAATGGGCCCGAAATTAAAGCAGCCATTGTCGATGGTGGAGTATTCAGAGATTTTAGCGCGGAGATTGTTAGATTCTGATATTGATTTGACTCTTTATTTTGGGGAGAAGAAACGAAAGGGATAGGTTTTAATTGTCTTGTGGAGTGACTTTATTTATGGACTTGAATGAGGAATTCAGAGTTTTTCAAAAGAAGGCTGGAGAGGCTTTCAATACTGCTGTTTCTTCAGCTAAGTCACGGACCGCTGAAGAAACTCAGAAGGGCGTGAGTTCGTTAAAGGCAAAGGCTCAGACCGAGTTGGCGCGAAGGGATATCAATCAACCTGTTTTTGGTGGCAGCCTCGGTTTTGGGGCTGGGGATTCAAGCATTTCTCTTTCTGGAATAGGCGGAGCTGGTTATGGGGTTGGGCCGCGTAAGGCGCGTGTTTCCAAGAAGGGCCGGTCTTTAAGGATGTATCCTTGTGGGTCTTGTATGTTCTGTAAGATGGGGGGTACTTGCCAAAATCCTATTTATCGTTGAAAAGGTGTGAAAAGGAGATATGAAAAGGAAACTGAAGAAAAAGGCGCGTCACGGAGCCAAGATGGTTTATGATCTTGGGGGCAAGCGTGGTCTTGAGTCGGCTAAGGAGCACTTACACCGAGTGAAGGGTGGCAAGAAAGCTGCGAAGACTAAGCACAGGAAAAAGGTCCGGAAGATTCGTAGGAGCGTCTCTAAGCTTGGTTACTTCCCTGGTTTGCGTCTAGGTTACTGATTTTCCAGTTTGATTGAATAATCCGGTCAAATTGGGTAGTGTGCTGTTTCCTATTTTGTTTGTGTACCCGTAGCACTTGCAGTCTCCTAGGATCCCGTATTCATATCCGGCGTAGTTTAGGGGGTAGATTTTGGGGCATGCTTCGGAGCAAGTTATTTTTCCTTGAATTTTGAGTTCTACTGCGTAGGTTGTCATTAGGACCGCGCATATTACGAGGATCCAGAGGGTTTTGTCAAGTCGGCCCAAGAGTTTAGATGCTTCATCTATTTTTTTTATGGCTTCATTAAGTCCTATCGTTGATGTCGCGTTTTCTGGTTGGGTAGCTTTTATGTGCGTTTCAAGATAGAGTTTTGCTTGTCCTAGTTTGTCGAACACTGTTTCTTTCATCGTTTTTCACCTGATTTTGAGTTTTCTTCCAATTGGGACTCCTGCGACATAAGGGGAGACGCTTCTTAGGTCTTTGGAGCCTTTCCAGTACATTAGCTCGGATTCTGAGGCTCCGTCTCCAGCTCCGGTTCCGCGTGAGAGTTGGAGCATCCTGGAGTGTCGGAAGCGGTATGCGTCTGCTTTTTCAGCTGTTATGCGCCATAAGATTGCGTGGAGGCGGCGGACGCAGAAGGGTAGGAGTTTGGCTTCTGGGTCTTGGATGGTTTCGATGTAGTCTGTGATGTGGTTAGCGAAGAGGGCGCTTCTTTCTATTTCGAGGGAGCGTTCTTCTACGTTGAATGAGCCGCCTTCCTTGAGTTTAGCGGTTTCCAAGTGAATGATTATGGAGTTGTGTGGGTCCGCTGGGTTGGGGTAGATGTCTTTTCTTCTGAGGCCGCGATAGCCTTTTGCTAGATCTCCACAGAGTTCTATTGGTCGTGCGCCGGTTAGATAGACAATTCCGAGGATGAAGAGGTCTCGCGGGTCTTGGCAGCTGGCAATGTAGCTCTTGACTTCTTCTGGGTCGATGGGTTTTTTGTATTCAACTGTGTAAAGGGGCATGAGTTACCAGTGTCCGAAGATGATTATTTTGGTTGCTTCTAGGAGTCCGAGTCCTACTATGAAGAGGATTACGGCCAAGAAGAGAATGATTGTATAGAGTCTTTTTTCTGAGTAAGCAGTTACGGTTGTGGTTTGTTGTTGGCGTTGTTTTTGTCTGGCTTCGAATTCGGCGCAGAGCTGGTCGATTTGTTCTATAGTAAAAGGCGCTCCGGTTTTTTCAGTTTTGAATCCTTCGTGAAAGGGCATTGATTTTTTTTGTTCATCCATCGGGCATTACCTCTTTTTAGGTTTAATCGCGTTTTTTAGACGAGGGTCTTCTTTGGTGTTGTCGTGGCTTTGGAATGCGAGGACGCGCTGCAGGTCGCTTGCTATTGCGCGCTGTTTTGGCAAGGTTCGGAATTTTTCCATGTCTATGATGTGGTGTGTGAACAGGTTTAAATCTATTCCGAAAAGGGAAGGAGTCGGAACTAAAGCGTTTTCTATTCCGAACTTTCCGTTTTCAACCGCACTATATATATTCTATCCTTGTGTGTGGTATATCCGCTATGGCTCTAATTCAATTCAACCCCAAAGATCCACAAGATTTACCCCTAATAAAATTTATCCGAAGCCAGATAACAGATTTGGGCGTTGGAATGGTAACTAGCATCACCGGTAGTCCTTATAGAAAAGTCGGGAATGGAAAGTCGTACTCAACTATGTCCATCAACGAGAAGACGGATCCTAAATTCAATATTGAGAAGGTTTGTTTTACTCCAAGGGAATACACTATTGGCCTGAATAGGATCGACAATGAGATTGAGCGAGGGGGCGGTCACTTTGGTTACGGTCAGTGCTTGCAACTTGATGAGGCTCAGCTTATGGTGGATGCTGGGCGTTGGCAGGGCATTGTTAATCGGAGCATATCCTATACCTTCAGCGTGTCCCGGAACATGCGGATGAATTGCATTATCAATACGCCTTCCTTCAGTTGGATTGACAAGCACATCCGGAACTTAGTATCGCTTTGGGGGTATCCGACTCTTTACATGGATAGTTCTAGCCAGCGAAAGGTTGATCTGCGGCTCTACCGGCTTTATACGGATTATGAGGGGGAGCGCATTTATCGTTCTAAGCTGCGGTTTTTTGACAATGTGAATCGCCGGGTTGTGATTGCTAAGAAGTTCTCTATGCATCTTCCTTCTGAGGAGCTTGTTGAGGCTTATGAAAAAAAGGCAACTATTTTTAAGGCGCGTTACCGGAAAGATATGATGGAGGCAGTCATTAAGTTTGAGGATGCTACAACTGGGATAGCTGAAGGAAAGACTCCGAATCAGATTTATACTGAGAAATACGAGAAGGTTGTTGCGAATACTCTTTGTCGGGCTTTTCTTGAGAAAAACGGGTATATCACGGTTCCTATTTTGAAAACTCAGTTCGCTGAGAATCGGGATGAATTGCAAGCGCTTAGCAATTTTGTTAATACTCTTTGGAAGGATAGTTATGGGCATACGAAGGAAGGAAAACCGTTAAAGGTCTCTGAAGTGAAAACTGAACTTGGGAGGGAATTGAATGGCTGAGAAGGAACTTGTGGTTTTCAATTTTGAGGGGGCCTTTGGTAGTTGATTCAATCAAGCTTTATTTTCGTTCAAGTGTGACGCTTGCAACTGGACGGAATCTTACGGATGAAAAGAAAATTGACTGATGTAAAATGGAGAAATCTTCGGGGAAAGAAATAATTCAATCCGGTCATAAGCATCATTTTAAGTACGTTGGTCGGACTCGTTGGGATGGACACATATATAAGTGCAAGTGCGGGAAGAAAAAAGTCTATGCGAAGGGGCAAACTGCTGGAAACGATTGTGATTGAGTATGGCTTATGAAAGGGCTGTTGCACCAAATTTAACTGAAAACAAGACTGCTTTGGTTGATGTCTCGGATAATCCTGAGATCGATCTAAAGACGGATGTTTATGCAGATTTTGCTATCAAACAGTGTCTTCAATTCGGAGTTGAGGATGCTACGAAATATATTATTGCGGTGGATAATGTAGAATCCTGCTTGGGAAAAAAGCTTGATGATGAATATCACAAGAATTCGGATTTGATGACGGCCCTTGAGGCTATAAAAAAGGCCGCGAGTGAGGATATTCGAAATACTCGTATGCTTGAGTTGGCGCGGGTCAAATTCCGTCTCTTGATGCTTGCGATTGATCGGAAGAGCGTTAAGGAGCAAACAATTCAGGGAACATGATCCAGGTGAACGCGCGGAATAGGAAGTAGAATTCGAGAACGAACATGGGATATACTAAGGGATGCTTGGATGTTTCCTTTGAGGCGCAGTCCCAATTTAATAGGAAGAGTGTTGAAAATGGAAGGGAAAAGTTCATTGGTGTTCGGGCTTTTCCTGATTTATATATCTTGGAAGTGGAAGGGATTCAATCATGGCTGATGAAGACGTTCAACAGGGTTCTAGTGAGGCTAATTCCTTCAGGTCTCCGCAGGAGAAAGATTCGCGTTGGGCCTTTGATTACTCTATGCTGTATATGGAGCTAAAAGCGCGCTTGCATGGGGGTTTTCTCTACCAAGACAACGATGGTAATATCAATATCAAGTGGCCTGATCCGGAGAAACCAGGAAAGTTTACGACTGATAAGCCAAAGAATTCTGTCTCGTTTATGAACGATGCTGGCGTGGAAAATAGTTTGGCGCTGATAAACGGGTATGTGACGAAGATTCAAAAGCTCGGTATTCAACGCGAGGGTCGTGTTCTGGCTTGGGCTGGAAAGATTGATTGGGAGCTTTCAAAACTGTTTTTTGCGGCTATGATGCAGGAAAATGAGGAAAACCCGAATCAGATAAACCAGTATGATATTTCGCCAGTAAAAGCCAGTAACGTAATCGTGATGATGATGAACCTGATTGAGAGCAATCTTAGTGGTAGCATCGAAGGTCGTTCTCTGGAGCTACTGGGGCAGTCTGAGCATGTCGTTCAGACGATTGGAGAGCAGCCGAGGAAAAAGATTCTGGGAATATTCTAAGAGGGGGAATTAAGAATGGATTTGAATAATTTTTTGAGAAAACATTTCACTGCGTTTCCTATTCGCGTTTTCGTTTTGAGGGCATTAGCGGATGAAGTTGATCCTTGGCCTGCTCAGTATGAAGGTCTAAAAACGAAGATTAGTCAGAGCACAAACCAAGGCAAGATTGAGGTTCATTCTCTTTGGCTCAGGCGAAGTTTTCCGAGTACAAAACGGAAAATAGGGTTTTTCTTGGGGTTCTGTCTTCCCGGAGCGCTCCTGGGCTGGATTCTTGGGGCTATTTTGGAGATTTTCTTGGCAGTTAATTTCTTGGTTATCCCGATGGTTGTGATATGCGCGATCATGATTGGGTCTATCGGGTATAAGGTCGGGACTTCTATTGAGATGTTCGAGATTCCGCAGCAGCCTCAGGCCGCGTTCCAGAGTAATAAGGATTCTGATGTGCTTTGGCTTTTGCAGACTGATTTGAATGACTTTGCTCCGATTTTGTTCAAGAACAAGAAATTGGATGCTATGGTGGAGTCTTTCATTCCGAAAGAGTATGAGTGGACTGAGAAATGGGCTGATAAAATAGACGAGCAGGGCAATCCCGTTTTTGATGATAGCGGAAAACCTATTCAAGAAAAGGTTTTGGATCCAAAGACGAAAAAACCTGTTTTGGTTCCTGTAATCGATCCCAAGACGGGGGCTCCGAAGGTTACGAAGTGGGATAAGCAGTTGATTCCTAAGACGTTTTTTGATGCGAATTTCTATTTGAGTGGGGATCCAAAGAATCCTGTTGTGAAGCGGGTTCCTTATGCGGTGGCGTATAAGTCTAGCGATCTTTACCAATGGCTTTTGCTTCAGGCTGAGCGTCAGAAGTTCTATATGTTGAATGACTTTTGGGCGACTTGGGGTAATATGATTTCCATGATTTTGGCTGGGATCATAATAGTGCTTATCGTGGCCGTTGGATTGCAGCAGTATTCGAATGTGACCGGCCAATTAGCGACTGGGTTGAAGGGCGTTGCTGAGTCTCAGAATGGTTATACCCAGGCGTTGTTGAATTTTGCAAATAATACTGCGGTGAACGCTACGAGGATCGCGCCGCACTAGAGGAGATTTTGTATGCGACTGATAGAATTGGCGAAAGAGATTAGATTGTATGAAGGAATGCTTCTAGCGGTTTGTCTTTTTATGGCGTGGATATCGTTGGTGGTTTTCCTTTTTTCAGACAATCTTACATTGAGTCTGATTAATGCAACTTCTTTTATGGGTTTCCTGTCCTTAAGCGCGTTAATCGTTTGGAAGTCGGAGTGGCGTTTATTGGATAAGCGTATTCAACGCTTGGAGTACAAAATACGGGGTTGAGATTCGAATCTTGGTTGGTTCGGCTTAGTGGCCCTCCGCGTGATTGCGGTTGGGTGTAGCCTTAAGGACTGGTTCTCTGGATTGCCTCTAGGAATCTGGCTGGTAAAAGCTGGGCGAGCCAAGCGAAAAAAAGGGGTAAGGAGTGGTTATTACGCTTTCCACTCTTTTCCTTTTTTCAATAAGGCTTAAAAATCGCTGTGCAGAGTATTCCTTTATGGTTGAGCCTCGGCAGCATCGTATTTATTCTATTTCTACGCGGGCGGAGTTGCCTTCGTTAAACGTTTCTAGGCATCGTATTTATTCTTCTTTGCCAGCTTATATTCCCCAAACTAGGGTTTGTTTGTTGGACAAAGAGCAGTATTTGCCCAAGGAAGTTCCGGTTGTTGTGAATGGGGAGAGCTTGGGGATTCCTTATGGGAGTTTGAAATCGGAGCGTTCTTTTCTTTTGCGGGCTGCTCGGCGCTTGAATGGTCCGGAGGCTGGACCGATTAGATTGTCTGTTCCAGAGTATTCGAAGATTTTGGGGGCGTCAATGTCGGAAAAGTTCAATAGCAAGGTAGTTCCTAAAAGGCTTTTGAAAGAGTTTCCTCAAAAGTGTTTGTTGTGCCATCGACTTGCTACGCGGGGTTCTCCTGTGTGTAGTTATCATGCTTCAGAGATTTCTAATCTTTCTTCCTTGACTTTCCGGAATAACTTGGAGACTGGGCTTGGAAAAGGGGAAGATTGGGATGTTCGTGCGATTAACATAAAGAAGCCTATGGGTCTTTAGGTAGAGCCAAGGTTCATGTCAAGAAGCAACATGGACGCGCGAAGGTCATTGCGCACTCCTGGAAGGCCAAGAGGAAGTAAGGGGATTGGGAGGGCTTTCCGGTGTTGCGTTACCCGGTCTTTTTAGGCCCCTTGAGGCAGTTTCCTCCCATCCACTACCAAAGTATGTTACGTTGATTGTCGTATTTTAAGATTTCGAGAAGGGGACAGGGGGTTCACTTCCACTATTTTTGAGTACATTAGACTCAAGAAACAATAGTTCGCTGATTGTCGTTAGATTAAACGAAGTGTGGTTGGAAAACCATTATATTTTAGCCAATTCTCATTACATTCTTCGGAAGGGGGCAAAGGGCTTGAAAAATGTTACAAATAGGGTAAAAAGGGCGGTTTTCTTGAGGTTGCTTGCAGAGTTCACTCCAATGCGCGAAATTGCGAAAAAATTGAATCGTTCAACCGTTTCCCTCTATAGAATGAGGACGCGGATGGTTCGTGATGGCCTTTTGAACCGAGATTTTTCGTTTTCTTTGACCGGTTTAAAGGCTCTTGAAAAGGACGCTTTACTAGCGCAAAATGTTACTAGGCGAAATGTTACTAGATTGCATAATACGGCAGTTGTCGTTGATATTGCTCGGAAGCCTGCTGATTGGGATTCTAGGAGAGAAAATTGGTGTATTCAAAAGGGGGGTCGAAAGTGGTTGTTGGCTTCTGGTATGTTCAATGAAATCAAGGTAACTGATACGATCCGGGTACGGACTACTCCGAGTAGTGTTATCATTTATCTTGGGGAAATTTGGGCTGTGGATCCTGTTGAGGCCAAAAACGAGTTGTTCAGCTTAGCGTTGCCAGCCATTTTAATGATTGAAAAACAGATGCGAGTTGGATTACATAAACATGGTACGTTTTCTTTTCGGACAACTCAACAAGAGATTGCTTTTGTAAAGAATCGGCTTGCTATGGAGCTTTGTAAGGCCGGTTTCAAAGTTAAGATCCACGATATGCAAGGGCGCTTGCGGGTACTTGTTGATGCTAGTCTTGGATTTGGTGAACTTGAGGCTCCGAATGCAATCAAAGGAGAGAATGATGCAATTGCTTTGAAAGAGAATTTTGAGGACCTTGTTGTTTATGGGTTTTCTCTCCGGGGTTTACATTCACGTTTAGAAGCTCTTGAGCACTCAAAGGATATTCCAGTTGTTTTAATCGGGGAAAGAAAAGAAATTAACTGAGATGGAATTGATTATGGTTCGTTCTGATGCGTTTATTCGGTTGCGAATTCTTGTTTTGGAAAAGATGGCGCGCCTAGAGCGTGATAGGTGGGCGAGGGCTCGGATTGCTGGGGCTATTGCGGAGTTGCTTTGGGTGCTTGATGGATGACTGGTCGGTTGTCGCGGATTGCTGTGTGTAGGAGGCGGGCGGTTAAGCGGGCGCGTTGTCCTGTTTGTGGTTCTCGTATTAGTTTTGGTGCTTTGGCTTGCAAGAGGCATACAAATTGGGTGAAAAAACGGGAGGAAGGAATATGTTGAATTCTGGTTTGTTTTCTTCGGCTCATTGTGATTGGGCTACTCCGCAGGCGTTGTTTGATGCGCTTGATGCGGAGTTTGGGCCTTTTACTTTGGATCCTTGTGCTTCTAGTGAGAATGCCAAGTGTGAACGATTTTTCACGAAAGAACAGGATGGTCTTAGTCAAGAGTGGTCCGGGAGGGTTTTTATGAATCCTCCATATGGCCGGAGTATTGGTGCTTGGATGCGTAAGGCTTTCGAGTCGGTTGAAACGGGGAGGGCAGAAATTGTTGTTTGTTTGCTACCTGCGCGTACTGATACGGCTTGGTGGCATGATTATTGCGCGAAGGGCGAGGTCAGGTTCATTAGGGGCCGGATAAAGTTCGAAAGGGATGGCAAGAGTGCGCCAGCTCCTTTTCCTTCTTGCATTGTTGTTTTTAGGAAGTCGATTTTATGAAGTCTGGTTGGGAGATTTGTTCTGGGTGCGGGGTCCTGCATAAGCCAGTGAATTCTGGTTCAAAATGTGTTGCATGATTGTGTTGGCGAGCATTTGGAAAGCAAGCCGGATTTGGGTTGTAAGGCGTGTGTAGCTCGGAAGCGTTTGCGGTTAGTCGTGCGTGGTTTGGAGGGGAAGTAGAATGGTCTTGAAACCAATTAGATTGAGTGGAATTCTTTGCAAGCTTATTCACGATGGGTTTTTGTGTCGCAGTCCTAAAGGTGCGACTACTGTTTTTGAGCCGGTTCCGGTAGTCTATTTTGGGGATTATTTGCGAGAGCGTGCAGAGCTTGCGGAGGAGATTCGGGCTCTTCATTCCATGGCTTCGAGGGAGCTTGGGCCAGTGGAAAAAGATTGCGATTGCGGTTGGTGTGCGATAATTAATAAAACACAGGAAATCTTGCGTGGTTTGGAGTCGAAAGAAAAAGAAGGTGAATGAAATTGACTTTGGAAGTTGTAAACAAGAATAGTGGAAATAATCTCAATGCAATAATGATGCCCTACCTAAAGTTCGTCCAATGCGGGGCAGGGGGTATGCTCACAAATGCGCCCAGTATTTCAGGACGAAGAAAGATTAAGGGAACTTTCAAGGAGAAAAAGACTGGACGAGTAATAGAAAACGACATCTTCTATGCCTATGCTTTCGATAAAGAAGATGTTGAAATCTGCTACAAAGTAGCTTTAGCTTGGTTCAACAAACATGCCACTCGGATTGGAAATGAAGATGAGCGGGAGTTTGTAAAAGCAGAATGGTTGGGAACGACTATATCTATTGAGGATTACTCTAAGAAGATTCATAGAAGGTGACAAGAAATGACAGAACTAGAACAAAAGAAACACGAACATACTTTCCTATATGCGTCATCTGCCAATAATACGGACTACTGTGATGATAGGAGGTATTGCAGGTGTGGGTTGACGGAATCTTTCAAGTGGCACGTCAACAAGAAACCTGTTAGGTTCAATATTGCGTGTGCACTAGGGATTCATAAGTTTTATACTGAGAACCGTATTGCGGTTTGCTCTCGTTGTGGGAAGGAAGAAGAGTTGTGCTGGAGATAAGCAACCGAGGTGTTGATTTTAAGGCGTTGTTGGCTTTGGTTGCTGAAATCGAGGGGAAGAAAAAATGATTATTTGGGTTGGGTTCGCTAGTGAGACGAATGAAATTCTCGCTACCTCAGAAGATTTCGAAGCCACTGACGAGAGTTGCCAAGTGTGGCACGTGACTACTGGGAAAACTTTTTACACCCGAAAGTTCATGGACGTGGACGAAGAAGACAGAGAAATTGTGAAAGACAAGATTCGTGAGTTGTTGGATGAGTTGTGAGGGGATTTCTAATGGTTGATTGTTTGAAGATTGAAATCAGAAAGTGTTATGCGTGGCTTAACGGAGACCATTTTGAGATTCGCATAGGAGACTTGGGAGGGGAAACCACTTTCACCGGGATTTCTAAGGCCGAGTTGTTGGATGAGTTGAAACGTCAAGTGGACGAAATCAAATAAAGGGGTGATGGCTTGTGTTCAGATTGGATATGGAAGACGCTAATGGTAAGTGGTTTTATTATGGGTCGTTTAAAACCGCAGAAGCGGCTTGGGCGAAGGGTAGTGATTGGGATTTGGATTTCAAAGTGACTGACAAACGGAATAACAAGCTTTGTTGTTTTGATGACGCGGGTTGTTCGATGCGCTGTCCATAATCAAGAGGGGGTTCGCATGAAAAAGTTAGGTAACTGGCATGATAAAGGTAGGGTAGCGCGTGCTGCGCGGCAGAAAGAAAGACGAGCAAAAA